>Ga0209498_1000383_pt1 | contig 27112 bp, 22 predicted proteins | sample WalLakDeSediment_FD_184131 | JGI IMG/M metagenome (GOLD analysis project Ga0209498, IMG submission 184131) | Lake sediment microbial communities from Walker lake, Nevada to study Microbial Dark Matter (Phase II) - Walker Lake 11/02/13 Deep... | ecosystem: Environmental > Aquatic > Freshwater >...
AGCCGCTCCCGCGGCCCGAAGACTTCCACAGCGGCCTCAGGTCTGGGCCCGTCGGCCGCCTGCTCCGCCGGGGCCGGCTCTGGCTCAGCGGCCAGCCACTCAAGTGCGATCACCCGCTCCTGCGGGTCCGGATCGCGGGAGAGTGCCTCCCGCCACACATTCCGCACAAAGGCCTCGTTGTCACCGCCGGCCGCGGTCGCCCGCGCCGCCAGCCGCTGAGCCGCTTCCACAACCACCGGAGCGTTGAGGGCGGCGAGCGCCTGCTGTGGCACCGTCGTCCGCACCCGGGCATGCACGGCCGTGTCGGGGTTGGCGATGTCGAAGGTCCGCATCAGGCCCGGCACATCCTGCCGGTCGAGCCGGGCATAGAGCGACCGCACGGAGAGCGCGGACGTCGCGAGCGGGTCGATGCCGGGGCCGCCCGCATGACCACGGTCGAGTGAACCGGCGGCCACGGCGAGGCCGTCTCGCCACGCCTCCCACTCGAGCCGGCGGCGGAGGGCCCGGGCAAAGAGTCGGTTGTCGGGGTCGGCGGCGGCCAGCTCCGGCCGGATCGTGCTCGCCTGCCGCCACGCCCTCGTCATAACGATCTCTCGGTGCAGCCACCGCAGGCTCCATCCGCCCTCGTCGATGAATCGGCGGGCGAGATCGTCGAGCAACTCTGGATGGCTAGGCGGTTCGCCCCGCAGACCAAGGTCGCCAGGCGTGTCCACGAGCCCACGACCGAAGTGGTGCCGCCAGGCCCAGTCAACGATGAGCCGGGCGACGAGCGGATTGGCAGGCGAAGTGATCACTCGGGCGAGGTCGAGTCGGCCGCTCGTCTTCGGGTCGACATCCGCGCCGCCCAGCACGGCCGGCAGCCGCCGGGGCACCACGTCACCGGGACGGCCAGGATTGCCCCGCAGGAGGATCGGGCTGTCGTGGACATCACCCTTGTCGCGAACCGCCATCGCCCGCGGCGGCCCACCCGGCGCCGTCGCCTGATGGTCGATGATGTCCCGCTTCCGCTTGCGGTGATCGGTCTGCTCCTCGCGGCGGGCCAACCGCATCGCCTCGTGCCCATGCACAACCAGCGGCGCTCCCGGCGTGGTGAGCCCGTCGCGGATCGCCGCCAGTTCGGGCGTGTCGTCGGCGGTGCCGGCCGCTGCGTGGGCCCGCTGGATCACCCGGGCGTATGCCTGGGCGAGTTCCCGGGGGCTCGTGGGCCGGGCCGAGAGAATTTCGCCGCGGACCGTCCCGCTCACCGTGGCCGCAGCCTCTCCCTCCCAGCCGGCGATCGCGGCGGCAACCGCGGCGGCGAACTCGCCGTCGGGCACCTGCCGCACCGCGGCCCACAGACCGAGCACGGGGTGATCGGGTTTCGTGCCGTCGATCTTTCGCACCAGGCGATCGACGAGCAACTGCTGGATCTCATAGCCGTCGGCTAGCCTCGGTGGCCTGCCGTCGGGCCGGGGCAGCGGCCGCGCGGTTTCTAGAAAATAGTCGGCTGCGTGGGCGATTGCCTCCCTGGTGGCCCGCTCGTGCACGGCCCGCTCGTGGGTGGCAAGCGCCTGCTCGAGTGTGCGTTGCTTCTGTGCAAATGCCTCCGCCTCCGGCCCGGGCGGCGGGACGCCGATCACGGGCAGATCCTCAGGGATTTCCGAGCTGTTGAAGATGCCGTGGAGGGCGTAATAGTCGGCGGCCGTCACTGGCTCGTACTTGTGGTCGTGGCAGCGGGCGCAGGCGACGGTGAGACCCAACAGTCCGCGGGTGACCAGATCGATCCGATCGTCGATGATGTCGTGGGTGTTGCCGAGAAACGTCCGGCCCACCGTCAGAAACCCGAGTGCCGCCAGGTCGGCCGGTGGCACCGGCGGCTCGACGAGATCGGCCGCGAGTTGGAGCGTAACGAACCGGTCGTAGGGCAGGTCGTCGTGGAGCGCCCGCACGACCCAGTCGCGGTAGGTCCAGGCGAAGGGATAGCCGCTCGCCTGTCCGTCGAAGGCGTAGCCCATCGTGTCGGCATAGCGGGCGAGGTCGAGCCACTTCCTGGCCCAGTGCTCGGCATGCTCGCGGGAGGCGAGGAGTCTTTCGACGAGGAGCGAGTAGGCCTGGTCGGAAGGATCGCGGCAGAAGGCGTCGGCCTCGTCGGCCGAAGGAGGCAGACCGGTGAGGTCATGGAAGAGCCGCCGGACGAGGTCGTGGGGGCTGGCTGGCGGCGACGGCACGAGGCCGGCCGCGGCGATCTCCCGGGCCAGGAAGCGGTCAAGCGGCGACGCGGTCCACGTGGCGACCACCTCGGGCCCAAGTTCCGCCGGCACTGCGGGAGGCTCATGCCGCGTGAGTGGCCGGAAGGCCCAGTGCGAAGCAAGCGCTTCCTGAAGCCGCGACTCCATATCGACTGGTAGGGTCGCGCCGAGCGGATCATCGGGGCCGCCATCGCCCGGACCGCTCCAGGGCATGCCCTGGGTCACCCAGGCTTCGAGCACCGCCACCTCCTCGGCCGAGAGCGGCTCGTCGGGTGGCATGGCGAGGTCGCCAGCCCGCTTGACCGCGGCGATGATCCGGCTGTGACCGGCGTTGCCTGCGATGGCCACCGCCCCCGAGTCGCCGCCGGCCAGGAGTGCCGGCCGGCTGTCGAGCCGCAAGCCAGCCTCGGCGATCTTCCCCCCATGGCACTCCTGACACTTGGTAACCAAGAGCGGCCGGACTCGGCTCTCAAAGAAGCTTGCCTCTTCCGGAGTGGCCGCCGCGGCCAGCCGGCCGACGGCAACGGCCAACACCACAAGGGCTAGGGCACGGCGGTTGGCAGACAGAAGCATGCGGCAACCCGGTCGCCAGGGGGGAGCAAGAGCCCACGCACAATTCTAACTCGGCTCTTTCGACCGGGGATGCCCAAGTGATTTCCCCGCGGGCACCGGGGTTTACCAGTGTCCGGGGGCGGGATTGCTGGCGGGATGGGGGGCGAAATGGCTGGCCGAATGGCCCGATCACCCGCCGTCCCCGGGCTCGCGCCCGGGGCTTCTATGCAAAGCGTTTCAAAGCCCGAGTTGCATCCGGCTTTTGCCGTGCCAAACGCCGGTGTTGTCCCTGGCGATCGCTAACCGATCTCGTCGTCGTCGCTGGCTGTGGCCAGTTCGTCGGCATACGGGTCGGTAACGCAGACCTCCTCATCGCAGAAGTCGTTTTCATCGTCATCCGACACGAGCGAGAGCAGCGAGTTTTTCTCGCTCTCCGAGATCTCGGCCTCCCGGAAGCTGCGGATGATCTCGGGCACTGGGTCTACTCCGCCAGCGACAAAGTCGACGGTTACCCGGCCGAAGAGAATCTGCTGGCGGCGGCTCGCAAATTGGCCGCAGAGCGAAAATAGATCATCCCGTTTCATGATGCCCTCCCTGGCCGCAGGGGCCGGTTTTGAACCAGAGGCCGGTTTTGAACCACCGACGCCTTGCCATACGCATACTACGGGGTCGGTCCAGCCCGCTCCCATGAGAATCGTGTACGGAATGGGTGAGGGTTTGGTTCGGCCCGCCGGTCACCTCGCCAGAAACCGGTTCACCACGGCCGCAAAAGCCTCGGTCGCTTCTGCGTGAACCCAGTGCCCGGCCCCTGCGATCACCTCAATCGTGGCCGAGGGAAAGAGCCGCTCGATCTCCCCCCGGTGATGCGGCTGGATGTAGGGAGACTTCCCGCCCGCGATGAAGAGGGTTGGCTTGGCAAACCCCACGGGGGCCGGAAACGCGGGGAAGCCGAGGATCGATTCGAAGTTGTTTTCAATGGCGGCGAGGTTCACCGTCCAGGCCAGGCCGTCGGGCCCGGCGACGAGGTTGAGCGTGAGGAAGGCGCGAACCGCCGGGTCGGGGATCGCCTCGACGAGCGCCTCCTTGACGTCAAGCCGCTGGGTGAAGTCTTCAAGCGGCAGGGCCCGCATCGCCCGCACGAATCCGATCGGCGTGGCCGTAGACTCCGCCGGGGCGATGTCGACGACGACGAGCCGCTCGACGAGATCCGGCCGGGTGAGGGCGAGCACCATCGCCGCCTTGCCCCCCATGCTGTGGCCGAGCACCGCAGCCGGCCCGCCAACCCGGGCTTCGATCACCCGGGCGATATCGGCCGCGAGCGCGGGGTAGTCGTGCCGGTTGTCCCAAGGGCTCTCACCGTGATTCCGCAGGTCGGCGGCGAGCACGCGGTGGCTGCCGGAAAACCGGTTGGCGATCGCGGCCCAGTTCCGTTTCGAACCGAACAGGCCGTGGAGGATGACCAGCGGCTCGCCCGCCCCCGATTCACTGATTGCAAGATCGACGGTCGCGACCGTGGGCAAGGAATCATTCACGAGTGAACCTCGATCCGGGGGGATGTGTTGATGGGCCCTCTGACACAATCAAACCATACAAGCCCCGGCCGCGAGCCCGGGAACGGTGGTTGGGCCATCCCGCCAGCCATGCCGTTGATAGCAGCGCTCGTCGCGGCAACCGCACGACGCCTTGTAGCAGGCTCGTGTCGATCGGTACACCGCGCCACAGTCCCCCGGCGAGCGCCGGGGGCTTTTATGGCGGCACACACACTTGGGTGGTGGCGACCGCGGCGGCTATCTCGAGCATCTCCTGCTCGAATCCTCGCGGCCCCCCTTCGCTCGTGATCGGCATTCTGTCATCCGTTGCCGGCTCCTCCTGCACCGTGGGCTGGCCTTCCAGCCAGGTGTGATCGACCAGTTCGATCCGGCCGTCGAGGTGCTCGACGAGCGCCGTGCAGTGCTCCATCCAGTCGCCGCAGTTGAAATAGTCGATACCGTCGATCCGCCGGATCGCCGGCACGTGGATGTGGCCGCAGATCACCCCGGTACAGCCCTTCCGCTTTGTGTACCGGGCCACAAAGTGCTCGAAGTCATTGATGAAGTTTACGGCCCGCTTCACCTTGCTCTTGAGCAGCGACGAGAACGACCAGTAGGGGTAGCCGAGTGACCGGCGGGCGATGTTCATCCACTTGTTGAGATGCAGGGCCAGGGTGTAGGCCCGGTCACCGAGGTGATAGACCCAGGCGGCGTGCTTCGTGAGGTGGTCGAAGAAGTCGCCGTGGATCACGAGCAGCCGGCGACCGTCCGCCGTTTCGTGAACGCACATATCGACGAGCTCCATGTGGCCAAAGGCCTGGGGGGAGAAGGTCCGGAGAAACTCGTCGTGGTTACCCGTGACGTAGACGATCCGAGTGCCCCGCTTGAGCATGCCGAGAATCCGGCGGACCACGAAGCTCGAGGTGTCGGTCCAGTAGAACGATCGCTTCAGCTTCCAGCCGTCGATCATGTCGCCGACGAGGTACAGCCGGTCGGGCTCGATCCGGCCGAGAAACTCAAACAACTCCTCGGCCCGCGAAAACCGGCAGCCGAGGTGGACGTCGGAGATGAAGAGGGAGCGGATCCGCATCCTGGGGGCTCCTTCGAGGGGAGGAGGCCGGCAGCGAAGATCGCGACCCAGCCACCGCAGCCGGCGAACCGTACCTTGAGGCGGGGCGGGCCCGCAGCGCGAAAAGCCGTGAGAATTCCATGAGGACGCGTCGCCAACGGGGGTGGTGTCGATAGCGGGGCAGTGTGGGGAGCGGGGTAGCTTTTTTCCCGCAGTCCCCCGCAGTCCCCGGGCTCGCGCCCGGGGCTTCTATAGTCGACCTGACCGATGCGCGACCCGCGGCTCATCGCCCCTGCTCTCAGCAGGTTTGGGCGTCCCCGTCAGCGGCGATGGAATCGGGCAACTCCGCCACGACCGCACACAGCCCTTTGCCGAGATGGGTTGCCGAGCGGTAGCTGCTCCTGGCCAGACGGGCCGCCAATCCCCAGGTTCCCGGCCGCATGAGCACCCGCAGCGCGATCCGGGGAATATGCACGATCTCGAAGCCGCCGAGGATGGGCGTCAGGTCGTCATCGATGTCGTCAGAAACACCCTTCAAGGCCAGGCAGGGGATCGATCGCTCGTGGCAGAACCCCGCGATCGTCTGGCTTTCCATGTCCACCGCGATCGCCTTGGTGCGCTCGGCCAAGGCACGCCGGTCGACCGGCGAGAGAACCGGTTTGGAGACCGTCACCAGAGACCCGACATGGTAGGGCACACCCGCGTCTTTGAGCGCGGATTCCGCCAATGCCACGAGGTCGGCGCGGTGCGACTGGACGATCAGGTCTCCCACAATTAAGTGCGGCTTGAGGGCTCCCGCCAGGCCGCATGAGATCATGATGTCCGGACGGAAGTCGTCGAGAAACCGTTCGACGCGAATATGCGCCACCGACGGGACCATGCCTGAGAGGCAGAGCCGCAGCGAGTGCCCATTGACCGTGCCGGCCCAGATGCCCTCCCCTGCATCGTGGACCACGAGGTTCACCCGCTTAAAGAGCGCTCGCACCTCCCACTTGACCTCCGCTGTCAATCCAATTTTCATAGGCCTCCTCCTTGATAACCATGCCCCTGCTCGGTCAACCACCGGCAGGCGTCCGTCACGGCGATCCGCAGTGGCGTCTGGGGCAGACCGAGTTCATTGACCGCCTTTGAGTTGTCGTACCGCATCGGCACGGTGGTCATTCGGACCCCGTCCCTTGTCGCCCGCGGCTCTCCTCCCATCCAGCGTGCCCAGAGTTCGCTGATGCCGCCAGCCGCGTAGGCCACAGCATAGGGGATGCGCCAGCGCGGGACGGGCCGGCCGCAGGCTTGTGCGAGCATCTCGAGGAATTGGCCGATGGTCAGGCTCTCATGAGTCAGGAGATACCGCTGCCCTACCCGTCCTTGGGTAGCGGCCAGCCAGTGCCCTTCGGCCACGTCACGGACGTCGATCCAATTCAGCGTCGCGTTGAGATAGGCTGGCATTCGGCCGGAAACAAAGTCGCGGATCAGCCGTCCCGTCGGGGATGGTTGTCGATCGACAGGACCGATCACGGTCGAGGGATTGACGATGGTGATTTGTGCACCGCGGCGAATCCACTCCCACGCGGCCTGCTCGGCCTGCACCTTGGTTGCCTGGTAGGCGCTCCAGCACGCTTCGGCCTCGACGAAATCCGCCTCCGTCGCTGGCCGATCGCCCTGGGTGCCAACGGTTACCGCACTCGATGTGTAGACGATCCGATCGACCCCGGCCCTGACAGCGGCACCAATCAGGTTATTCGTCCCTGTCACGTTCACGTCGTACATCCGCCCCGGGTCGGGGACCCACAAGCGGTAGTCCGCGGCGACATGCACGACCAGGTTCATGCCTTGGCACGCTGCGGTCAGGGTACTCGGATCTGTCAGGTCTCCCTCGACCACTTTTACGGGGAGATCCGCCAGAACGCTGCGGTCACTCGTGGGCCGGACCAACACCCGCACGTCGACATCCCGCCGCACGAGGGCCCGCACAACGTGGTGACCGACAAACCCAGTGGCTCCAGTGACAAATGCCCGCATTTTTTCGCAGTATACCCGCCACGCCGAAACCATTGGATTCGTTGATCGGCTGAGGTCGCCGGGCCCGATGGTCTCGTCTTCGGCATCCAGTGGATTCCTGGCCATCATGACCAGCATTCACACGGACGACGATGCCTGTCCCAACCTGGCACTGAGCCTGGCTCTTGTCCAATCGGTGCGCAACGTCACAGTCCCCCAGCTCGCGCTGGGGGCTTCTATGCCGCACATGCCGTGCCGCGAAGGATTGCGACCCTGAACTGCTTGCTTGCAACGCCGGCGAGATGGCACGGGCAACCCCTCCCCCTGACCCATACAAGCCCCGGGCGCGAGCCCGGGGACTGCGGGACGCCTGCCACTCCGCTATCCACGCCGCCACCGGAGGGAAGGCAGGCTTCGATGGCTCGCCTCTGCACAACCGGGAAAGCCCACCCTGCGGCTCACAACCCGCGCATCGGCCGGAATCTGATTGAGGAAGTGCCATCGACCGGGCTATCCTTTCTCGGGCCGGCCGCAGCGGATGGCTCGGCGCGAACCCAGCAGGAATCATGATTCGCCCGACGCCAGTTCCTGGCACCTTGATGCCATCGACACCGGATGACCGCAACGGATCTCTTCTGTTCGCACTGAGCATCGCTACGATTCTCACTGCCGCCGCGGTCTCGCCGTGGATCGTGCGGGCCGCCGTGCAGATATTGGCTTTTGATTCAACGACGCCCATCGAATGGGTGCCGGACACGTATGCCCCCCGGCGCGCGTACGAGACCTTCACGGCAGAGTTCGAGAGCAGCGACGTGGTGGTGGCTTCGTGGCCCGAGTGCACGCTCGACACGCCGGCCATCGAGCGGTTCATGGCCATCGCGACGGGGCCCGAGGCACCCCGCGACCAGTCCGGTCGGCCGTGGTTCGAAGGGGTGATCAGCGGCGACCAGGTACTGGCCCGTCTCACCGACCCGCCTTTGTCGCTCCATCCGGCCGCCGCCGTGGAACGCCTCCGGGGAACCCTCGTCGGTCCTGACGGCCGTATGACTTGCCTTGTGATACCGTTCACGCGCGAGGGGCTCGCCAACCGGCGGCGGGCTGTGCCCTGGCTTCGGGAGACGCTGGTGACCGTCGCGGGGATATCGCCCACGGAACTTCACATGGGTGGCCCCGTAATGGACAACGTGTCAGTCGACGAGGCCAGTGCGGCCACCCTCGGCACCTACGGCAGTTCGGCTGCCCTCGTGATTCTTGCGCTCACCTGGTGGTCGTTGCGGTCGCTCCGCTACGCGCTGGTCGTGTTCCTCATATCGCTGTTCTGCGTCGGGCTCTGCTTCCTGTCACTCTCGGCCTGGGGTGATCGGATGAATCCGGTGCTCATCGTGATGCCCCTGCTCGTGCTCACGCTTGGCATGTCGGGTGGCATTCACCTGGTGAACTACCTCGCCGAGGCCGCGCGGAGCGGTCCGCCTGCGACCGTGGCCGCGCGGGCCATCCGTGCGGGCTGGCTGCCGTGCAGCCTGTCGGCCGGCACGACCGCGATGGGACTGGCCTCGCTCGTCATCAGCGAGTTGGAGCCGATTCGGGTGTTCGGATTCCACGCTGCGGTGGGCGTGACGTCATCGCTCCTGTTGCTGTTCCTTATCGTACCCGGGCTGTTCCAGCGCTGGCCGATCAGACGGGCAACCTCCACCGACAGGTCGTCCGCTGCGCGGGCGCTCTCCGCAGGGATTGTGTGTCGCGCCGGCCCCATTGCCCTGATGGCGGTGGCGGCGATGGTAGTCGCTATGGTGGGGGTACCGGGAATTCGCACGTCGGTCGCGATGGACACGCTGTTCACGCCACAGAGCAAGGTGATCGGTGATTATCGCTGGCTGGAGCGGGAGATCGGGCCGCTGGCGCCGGTCGAGGTCGTGCTGCGATTCAGCGATTCGTCCGAGATCCAAGCGGCGGAGCGGCTTGCCATGACGAGCGAAGTGGCGGACATTCTGGCCGGCATTCCGGCCGTGAACGGCGTGGTTTCTGCGGCGACATTCCTCCCCGACCTGGGCGACGCCTCGGCCGCCCGCCGGGCGGCACGCAAGGTGATTTTCGCCCATAAGCTCGAGCAGAATCTGGCGAAACTCGGCGAACTGCGTGTGGTTCGCGACGTGATGGGTGAACAGCTGTGGCGTGTCACGGCGCGGACCTCCGTGATCTCCGGCGTTGACTACCGAGTGTTCCTCGAAACCGTCCAGGCCTGCGTGCAGCCGATTGTGGCGGGCCACGGCGGCGAAGCCCGGGGTGTGCGGGCCGATTACACCGGCGCCATGCCCCTCGTCAGCGCGATCCAAACCACGCTGCTGCACGACCTGTTTTCCAGCTTCCTATCGGCCTGTGCCGTGATCACCCTGATCATGATGCTGGTGGAGCGGGGCGTGCTGGCGGGCCTCGTTGCGATGGTGCCCAATCTGTTTCCGATTGTGCTCCTGTTTGGCTTCCTCGGTTGGACGCGGACGGCTCTCGACATCGGTAGCGTGATGACGGCGTCGATCGCCCTGGGGATGGCGGTCGACGGCACCTGTCACTTTCTGACCGTCTTTCGCCGCGGTCTGCCGCAGGGGCGGTCACTGTCGGCAGCAAAAGACCGTGAGCAACGCATCGCCGCCGTTCACGAGGCCTACCGGCAATCGGCGAGCGCGCTCACGCAGACTGCCGTGGTCTGCGGCCTGGGGATTCTCGTATTCGCTGCCAGTTCATTTGCCCCGTCGCGGCGATTCGCCGGGATGATGTCGCTGCTCGTGGGGGCCGCGCTGGTCGGTGATCTCGTGCTCCTACCAGCGCTGCTGGCGGGGCCGTTGGGGCGTCATTTCCGCTCGAGTGCCCGAGGCGAGGCGGTGACATCCAGCACTCAGAAGCGTTGCGACATCTAGGCCAAAGGGCAACCGCCCGGGCTCACGCGTTCCTCATGGACCGGAAACGCTTGCGGCAGTGCCGTTGGCCGTCCTAGCCTTTCCGCGCGTGGCCCGCATACATGATCTGGACTGACGGAAACCGGCCGAACGTGATGTCGAGACGCCGGTTGAGCCCGCAGGGGCCGAGGCCGACGAACGGGCCGACACTCAAGCCCCGGGCGACGAGTTTGCCGCTGAGTTCCGCCGGCGTGATGAATTTTGCCGGATCGTGCGTGCCCCGCGGCAACAACCGGAGAACACTCTCACCCAATTGCACGATGACGAACGCCGCGAGCATCGTGCGGTTGATGGTGTCAAACAGGAACAAGCCGTTGGGCTTGAGTACGCGTACGATCTCGTCGAGCACGCGGTCGATGTCGGCGACGTGCTCCAAGACATCGACGCAGACGACGCAGTCGATGCTACCGTCGGCGAGGGGGATCGCCTCGCCGCTGCCGACACGATAGTCGATCGCAAGCCCCGCTTCGCCGGCATGAGTTCTGGCGGCGACGACTGCCGCCTCGACGGGGTCGACGCCGATGACGTTCGCGCCCCGCTGGGCTAATGCCTCCGCCATGAATCCACCGCCGCACCCGAGATCGAGAACGGTCTCGCCGTGCCACGTGTCGACCAACTCGTCAAACAGGGAAAGGCGTGCGGGCACGAGGTTATGCAACAGTCGCAGAAACCGCTGCGACCCGTCCCACCAGTTGGCTGCATAGGTGCGATAGATGGAGAGGTCATTTCGCATCGCGTATGACTGGATCACCTTCGCGGTACGTCAGGGGCAGGAACTTCAGCGTCACCGCATCAGCCCGCGAAACGGCTCGTAAATCCGCAGGGAGAGCAGGATCTCGTTCCGGGGGAATCCGGCGGAAAGGCTCTCACGCGTGATCGTCCACCCGGTCCCGAACAGGCGGTAACTCACATCGAAGGCAACCCGTTCGCTCACATTCCAGATGCCGCCCACGCCGATCTGCCATGCGAACTCCGTGTTGTAACGACTGGTGGCGGGAACAGGTTTTGTCACGTCGATCTGCTGAAATGAGGTCTCAAAGCCGGTGGCGCCGATGCCACCACCGCCGTAGAGATCGAGTTGATCGGTCAGCCGAAAGTCACGCCACACGTTTGCCAGCACGGACCAGCCCCCGAAGTTCTTCGCCTCCACAATGCCGATAGGGTTTGGGTCACGGGGCGAGAAGTTTTCGTTGAATCCGAGGTACGTCTGTTCGATGGGGCCTCGGTACCGTCCCTCGGCTTCCAGGCGGATCCGGCCATTGGATCGCTCGAGTGCCAGCCCGGCAGCGCCGCCCCCCGTGAGGCATGCGGACGGCGTGTTGTTTGGGGAAACGACGAGGAACGAGCCGCCGACGATGCTCGTCAGGTAAAACCGCCGACCTGCGGGAGTGAACGTTTCGCGGGCAACGTTGATCGTGGGAGGGAGGAGTGCGAGTGACGACTGCTCGTCAGCCGCGACGGTGGCGACGTAGTCACTGGGTGTTGCAGCCCCGTCATCCCACGGGGCGAGCCCCGCGAGGTCGAGCGGGGGGGGAGAACCATCGGCGCTCGTAGCCAGCCACGGAAGCAAACCAGCCCCCAACAATGCGACAAGCACCCGGGTTCGGTGCCGCCATGGTGTCGGATACATCGTAATTTGTCCCGTGACGCGAGTGACAGCCGCAGCATACATCCGTAGACCACGACAGTGGATTGGCGACGCATCGGCCTTCACGCCCGATGCTGCGGACCGAAACTGCAGGCGGCGGCACAATGCCCCAAGGCCATAATGTCACCGGTGCGGGCCGCTTGGCCTCGGGGGAATTGGGAAGGGCGTAGGGGCTAGACGCCCATCCGCTCATCATGTCGCACCGAAGGACCGTGCTCTGGTACAGACGGCGGTGCGGGTGTAGAAAAGTTTTCCCCACCTCAATCCTGCCTGGGATAAGCTCAGTGATTCGGCGTGATTGGAATCTGGAACGTCAACGACCGTGTCGCAGTCGATTTAAGCTACCGAGGTCACGGTCATGATCGCCGCCCCGAACATGCCGCCCATGGACCTCGGCGCGAAGGCCTCGATCCGCAGCCACTATGACCTCGGCACCCCATTCTACCGGCTGTTCTGGGGTCCCCACATCCATCACGGCCTCTGGTCGGCCGAAGACGCCGTCCGCGAGCGACCGCACGCCTCGCCGCTGGCGGCGCAGGAGGCACTCACCGACGCGCTGGCCTCACTGGCCAACATTGAGCGCGGCCAGCACGTCCTCGACGTGGGCTGCGGCATGGGTGGTTCATCGATCCGGCTTGCCAGGCAGCGACACTGCGAGGTGACCGGCATCACGCTCAGCGGCGTGCAGCGGCGTTGGGCCTCGATGGCTGCGTGGCGGAATGGCGTGACGAACGCGGTTCGTTTTCGTCAAGCGGATGCCGAACGCGTGACCTTCGAGGTTGCTAGCTTCGACGTCGTGTGGAGCATCGAGTGCACCGAACATCTGTTCGACAAGGCGGCGTTCTTCCGGCGGGCAGCCGGCTGGCTCCGACCCGGCGGCCGGATCGCCATCTGTGCGTGGCTGGCGGCCGAGGACGCCGATCGCCCGGGACCGCGGGAGCAGGTGGAGGCGGTGTGCGACTCGTTCCTCTGCCCCTCGCTCGGCAGTTTCTCGGACTACACCGGCTGGATGACCGCGGCGGGGCTCCTGGTGGAGCACACAGAGGACTGGACCGCTCGCGTGACCCGGACGTGGGAACTCTGCGACGAGCGGGTGCGTCGGTTCGGGCTGCCTTGGCTGGCCCGTTTGATCGACGGACGGCAGGCAACGTTTCTCGACAACTTCACGACGCTTCTCGATGCCTACCGCTCCGGGGCCATGCAGTATGGGTGCATCGTGGCCCGGCGACCAGAAACGGCGGCGTAACGCAGGGTCGCATCGTCCCCGCGTCCTCACAGCCAGGAACGTTGCAGCGATGAGCAGGCTTTTCGGACTTTTCTTCGGGGCGGCGACGCATGTCCTGTTCGCCTTCACCGTCTGGCACCTGTTCTGGTTCCTGAAAGGACCGCTGCCGGAAGACGTGCGGATGTCGCCTGTCGGGCTCGGTGCGTCACTCGGCATCGATACGCTGCTGGCGCTGTCGTTCGCGGTGCCACACAGCGTGTTCCTCTTGCCTTCGGTGAGGCGCAGGCTCGTGTCGGCAGGCCTCTCCGCACCGTTCTACGGCTGCTTCTACTGCGTCGTCTCCTGTGCCACGCTGCTGCTGACGATCTTCTGTTGGCAGCCCACCACGGTGGTGGCATGGCGTTGGGTTGCTCCCCTCGACCGCGTCGTGACCGCCGCCTTCGCCGCATCGTGGGTCGGGTTGTTCTACAGCCTTTACCTGACGGGCCTCGGCTGGCAGACGGGCTGGACGCCCTGGTGGCATTGGGCACGCCGTCTCCCGCAGCCGAAGCGGCTGTTCGTCGAACGGGGTGCCTACCGCTTCCTGCGGCATCCGGTGTACCTGAGCTTTCTGGGTCTGATCTGGTTCACGCCCCTGGTCACGCTCGACCGCGTCGTGCTGATCGCCGTGTGGTCGACATACATCTTCGTCGGCAGTGCGATCAAGGATGGCCGTCTGGTGCACTTCATGGGCGACACCTATCGCGAATACCAGGCACGCGTGCCCGGATACCCAGGAGTGGGATTTGGACCGCTCGGTCGGGTGCAGCCGCGTATCCTTTCGGCATCTGACGGGACCCGGGGCGTTCAACGCTGACACTGGCCACCGCAGGTGTTCGCACCGAATCACGCGCTCAGGCCAGACCAGTCAGCGTGAGCAGCCGGCCGGCTTGATTCTCCGAAAATCGCTCCCGTCCCGAAATATCCCTTCGTTTGACGTCATACATGTACGCCTGTATGCTTTCGGCATGAGCGTCGATTCATCTCTCCCGACAACTTCTGCCCATCCCGCAGGGCCGCACGAGCCGGCGTGGGAGATCGCCCGCCTGTTTCCCGCACAGGGAGCATGGACCGAAGAGGCGTATCTGTCGTTCACGGAGTCGATGAACCAGCTCTGCGAGCTCGTCGATGGGCATGTGGAGGTGCCCGACATGCCCACCAAGACGCATCAGCAGATCGTGCATGCACTGCTCGCCCTGTTCCTCGCATATCTCCGGCCACGGCATCGGGGCGACGCCATCGCGGCCCCATACCGCGTGCGGCTACGCTCGGGCGGCTTTCGTGAGCCTGATATCACGGTCTATCGCACAGATCACCTTCATCGCTTCGGCGAGCGCTTCGGCGATGTTCCCGACCTCGTCGTGGAAGTCGTGAGCGACGATCCCGCAAGCCGGGTCCGCGATTACGAAGACAAGCGTCGCGAGTACGCCGCCGCCGGCATCGCCGAATACTGGATCATCGACCCTGCGACGAACCGCGTGGTCGTGCTCACGCTCGACTCAGGCGTCTACGTCACGGCCGCCGACCAGAACCTGAACGCAGCGGTCACGTCCCGCCTATTCCCCGACTTCACCGCAACGATCGCCGACCTGCTGCCGACGAGCTGATCCGGAAGCGGAGCGTTGACGCCCTCACCTCGTGCTGTCGGAGCCGCAGCCAAGCTCTTGGACAGGCTCGCAGATCTCGTTCCACAGCCTCCGCCGCTCGCGCCTGCGGCGGTGCTTCTCCGGGTTCATCAAGTCTCTTCGGGGTGCGCGGCATGCTCTTTGGCGGCACCCGGCCGACGCCCGAAAACCCCGCCGGACGCCCCGGCATGACCGACAGTCGGATCACGCATTGCACGCTGGAAGAGATCGGCACACTGGCCGTTGAGCGACTCGGCAAGAGCCTCGGGCGAGTCGCTCCGGGCCACGCGGCAGCCGGAAGACGGTTGCCGAAGCTTCATTGACCGGGCTATTCCGTGGCATTGACACGCCGTCCCCCGAAATCTTAGCGTACCCCCCGACCGAGTGGGTTGCGTCCCTGTCGTGGGTGACGCCCTGCGGCGGGAGGCAGGAGTGGCTGCGGAGCCGACATGAATCGCTATACCTACAACGCCAGCGACGACGACCTGGTCGCGTGGAACCGCAACTTCACCAGTCGCATCGGCGACGGCTCGGGAGACCCCGAGGAAGACTATCTGTCGGCGCTCCGGATCGTGGCCGCCAGCAAGCCCGACGCGGCGATCCTTGAGATCGGCTGCGGTCTGGGCCGCATCATCCGGGTCATGAACCATGCCGGGGCGATCGTGGGGCTGGAGCCGGACACCGAGCGGTTCCAGGCGAGCCACGCGTCGCTCCACGACGGAAAACGGCTGCAGATCCTGAACTGCACGAGCACGCAATACAAATCCAACCATCCGCAGCGGCGGTTCGGTATCGTCGTGGTGTCGATGGTCATCCAGCACGTGCCCACCACGACGTGCGAACAGATTCTGCGGGACGTTCACGACCTCCTCGCCGCAGACGGCCTGGCCGTGGTGGCCACGACCCAGCAGGACGAGGAGCGGTTCACCTATCAAGCCGACCAGACGTACCGCAGCGTGGATGAGTTCGACGCTTATGCTGTCGAGAGCTCGAGCCAGACGTGCGGCATCCCGGTGCGGCAGTTCTCGAAGACCTCCTTTCTCGCGGCGCTCGACAGAAGCGGACTGAGCGTGGTCCGCTGGGGACAGTTCAGCTACGTGCGGCCGGAAAAGGTGGCGTGGTTCGCAAAGTGGATGGGCTCCCGGCCCGGCGCGATCCAGGACGTGGCGAGCAGTCAGTATGCCATCCTGAAGAGGGCTGCATGAGTAAGCCGCCCATGAATGCCGACTGGCCCGGCCCCGATTTCATCGTCATCGGGTTCAGCAAGTGCGGCACCACGTCGCTGTGCTCGATGCTCGATGCGCATCCCGCGGTGTGCATGTCGCGGCGGAAGGAGAACAACTTCTTCCTCTGGAACTACCAGCACGGCTGGGATTGGTACCGCGACCAGTTCAGCGGCGCCCTGCCGCACCACCTGCGGGGCGACGGCAGCGTTTTCTACTCGGCGACCTCCTGGGAGCAGACGGCAGCCGCGCCGGTGCTGCGTCGATGGGTGAAGGCCGTGGGGCCCGACTTTGTCGATCAGGCCGGCCGACGATCGGCCGCGTGACCCCGAGAAACATCATCATGGGTATGCGATCAGCTCTTGCCAGATTCCTTCTCCGCCGCCGCGGCGACGCCAAAGCGGACCACCGGGTGCCCCTGCTGGCCCTGCAGGATGGCGGATGGTTCCGCGAGAACACCGGCGAGCTCGTGGCAGGTTTCGCCATCGAGGCCGAGGACATCGTCGTCGATGTCGGGTGCGGTCGGGGCCGCTCGAGCCCCCCCTGCTATTGGGAGGCGCCCCATCACGTGCGGGTCTTCGAGCGGGATGCGTTCGAAGATCTCGTGAGACAGGCGGGGCTGATCGTCGATACCCGGCACGATGGGAGTTTTTTCCATGCCCTGCACTGGATTCTCTTTTGGGCCGGCGACGGCCCGGGGCGGCCCAATCCGACGCTCGCTCACTGGGCAACCACATGGAAGTCGTTGCTCGACGCCCCCAACGGCCCCCGGATCCGCCGTGCCCTCGACACCCTGATGCCCAAAAACCAGGGGATCATCGCCCGAAAGGTGGCCTGAATGACATCCCAGTTCGATCTGGACGCCCATCTGGCGTCGCCGTTGCGAATCGTTGGCGACGAAGCCGTCGTTTCGCCTGCGCCCGTCGTGGTGCTGCTCTCCTGTTACATGACGGGCTCGACCGAGGGAAGGAACCTGGGCATCGCTGGCTATTCACACGACTTCGTTGCCAAGGCCTTTGCGCCCCTCCTCGCTCGTTATGGAGAGGTGCGTGCGGTCGTCGATCCGCGGCGGAATCTCCAGCAGGAAGTCGACCGTTTGATCGCCGCGCAACGCCGCCCGGTGCACTTCAGCGTGCTGCCGCTCCAGGATGTCGTTCTCGGGGAGCGGGTGGCCAACATCGCTGTGCCGGCATGGGAGTTTCCCGATGCGCCGAACGAGGGCTTCGACGGCAATCCGCAGAACGATTGGGGGGCGACGGCGGACCGCTGCGACCTCGTGCTCGTCAGCGGCCCGTTCACCAAGGCCGCCCTGGCGGGATCGGGCACGACAACGGCGATCGGCATCGTGCCCGTCCCGGTGGACGACTCGTATTTCACGGTTCCGGAATGGAGCCCCGAACATACTGTCACCCTCGAATGTCGCGGCTACGTGTTTGGGCCCGACAACAATCTCCGTGTCGCCGACAGTGAGTCTTCGCAGAATCCGGATTCGGTTCGCCGCGTCATCGAGTTCTATCGCGGCCGGGATGTCCGCCACCGCTGCCGCCTCGTCGTTATCTGTGATTTTCTCACCGAAGCCCAGTTGCTTGAGCTCACGACCGCCACGACGTTCTACCTCCAGGCCACCAAGGCCGAGGGAAACTGCCTGCCGCTGATGAATCATCTCGCGGCTGGCCGCCCCGGCGTGTCGCCGGACCATTCATCCGTCGGCGACTACTTCGACGCCCAGTCCGGCTTCGTCGTGGCATCGCATCCCGAGCCTTCGGCCTGGCCGCACGACCTGCGGCTCAGGCAGCGGACGACCTGGGCACGGATCGTCTGGCCGTCGCTGCGGGACCAGATCCAGGCGAGCTACCGCATGGCGAGCGGGTCGGCGGTGGCGTACAAGCGGCTGTCACGCTCATGCCGTGCACGAATGCTCGATTGGGCCGGCAACGAGGCGGTCGCCCGAGCGCTCGACCGCACCGTCGGGCGGTTGCTCGCGGGCGTCACGTCCGACCACGGCGCAGCTCCGGCAGCCGATCGGAAAGCGGCGTGAAAGCAGACGGTCTGCCTGGCCTTCCGCAAGCGCCCAACGACCCGCCGCTCCCCCTGCTTTCAAGGAGAGTCGCTCCGGGGTGCCGGGCCACAGGCCGCCTTTCTCTCAATAGCACCACGCACACCCAATCAGGTCGGCGGCCTTCTCCCAGACCGTCCACGCGCCCACGATCAGAAAGCCGAGCGACGAGACCCAGAGCAGGGCGTCCCACCACCGCGACGGCACGAGCCGCGGATCCACATCCCGGTAGCGGAAAAACAGCACCGACACGCCAAGCGCCGCGAGCATGATCGCCTGGGCCATGCCGCTGGCGAGCACCATCGCAACCGGTGCCCGGATCGCCAACGCGAGGATGAGGGCCACCAGCGGCCAGGCGATCGCCACTTGCCTTGTCCACCGCTTCCGCGATGCCTCGTTGTCCGCGACCAGACCGGCGAGCACAAGGCCGTCGGCCACGATTCGTGAGTTGCCATCGGCAGCTGCGAAGAGCGTTGAATAGAGCACGCAGAACGCTCCAGCCAGGAAGACATTCGCTGCCAACTCACCGAACACGGGCGCATACATCGCTCCGAGAGACCGCACCATTTCGTCTCCTTCGGGCAGGAGCCCCAGACGGCCGAGCGTGGCGGCGCCGAGCAGGTAGAACGCGACGGTCACGACCGTGTAGACCACCATGGAGGCCCAGGCATCGAGCTGCATCACCCGCATCCATCCGCGGGCCCGCGCCGCCCATTCGGGAGACTGGTCCCGCGGCCCGACCGCGCGACCGTACCCCTTTTCGAGGCACCAGTAGGGATAGAACATCAGCTCGGACGCCCCCACCCCGATGATGCCGAATGTCGCCAGAGCCGCAACCAACGGCGACCGCCCACCGACAGACGGAGGAAGGGACGGTACCAGGCCGCTTGCCAGTTCAGTCCGCGAGATGGCCCAGGTCGGATCGAACTGCAGCATGACGAGTGCGGCGAGCGTGACGAGCGTGAAACCCCCGACGAGCACGATCGCGACCCGCTCGATCACCCCGTAGCGGCCATATGCCAACAGACACGACGTGGCGATGGCCACGACGATCGCCCAGAGGGGGCCATCGATGGGGGTCGCGAGCCCGCGCTTCTCCTGGTCAAGCTCAGCCAGCCGTGCCTTGAGACCAGCCGCTGTGGTTGGATCACCGCCTCGGCTTGCCGACGCGGCGGCGATCCGCACGGCCGCCGCCTCGTCGTACACGTGATTCCAGTCGCGGCCTGCCGGTGTGAGTGGCACACCTCCGGCGAGGGTCTGAGAAACGCCGGCCAGAATACCCCCCTGCTGCACGACGATCAGCGCCGTCATGATGGCCCAGCCCCAGTACACCCAGCCTCGTCCCGCCAGTCTCGGCCCCGGTACGCTGTCAAAGGCCTGCAGGGGCGTCCGGCCCCACGTGAGCGTCGAGCGGCCGATCTCAATCTGGGCCGCCACCTTGATGACACAACCGATCACGATCAGCCAAAGCAGCACGAAGCCTGCCTGGGCGCCGACGGTAGTGGCCGCGATCAGTTCACCCGATCCGACGATCGAACTAGCCAGAATGATCCCCGGCCCGAGATAGGCCAGTGATCCCCGGATCGTGGCCGGCGGTTTGAAAACGGTTGTCGACATCAGGCCCCAGACACAATCGCCAGTGGCGAAAGCTCACGGCGGCCCATACGATACCGTCTTCAAAGCGATCACACGACCATCATGCAGCTGGCCAGGTCATCCATGGACGCCATTCAGCTGTCACCGCTCGACAATGTCGCGGTGCTGGTGCGACGGCTCCCGGCGGGAGCCCGGGTGTTGCTGGAAAAGGGAGAGGTCATCCTCGACCGGGATCTCGGTCTTGGGCACAAGATCGCCTGCCAACCGATTGCCGTCGGCGACAAAATCATGAAGCACGGCGTCTCGATCGGGTCGGCCACCCAACCAATCGCTCCCGGTCAGCACGTTCACCTGCACAATATGCAGAGCGACTACCTCCCGACCTACACGCTGGAAGTGGATCGTCGCTTCCGGGGGGCGGGCACTCCATGAATCACGTTCGCGACGATGCATTCCTGCGGGCTGACGGCCGCAAGGGAATCCGTAATACGGTGGCCGTTGTCTACCTCGTGGAGTGCGCCCACCACGTGGCCCGCGAGATTCAGCTGCCCTTCCGCGAGGCGGGCGTGCACCTGCTGGGATTCGGCGGCTGCTATCCCAACGACTACTCCTTCCGCATGCTCGCGGCCCTCTGCACGCACCCCAACGTGGGCGGCGTGCTGCTTGTCTCGCTGGGCTGTGAGGGATTCAACCGCGCGGGGCTCCTCGATGTGATCCGGCGATCCGGCCGGCCGGCCGAGCTGCTGGTCATCCAGGAATGTGGCGGCACGCGGACGACGATTGATCAGGGCCGGGAGCGGATAGCGCATCTCCTCCGGCAGCTGGAGACGGTCCCGCGGGCAACGCTCACACTCGATGAGCTGGTGATCGGCACGATCTGCGGCGGAAGCGACGGCACCAGCGGGATCACGGCCAACCCGGCCATCGGCCTCGCCTTCGATCGACTGGTCGCGGCAGGTGCCACCTGCATCTTCGAGGAGACGGGCGAACTCATCGGTTGCGAGCAGATCCTGGCAACTCGGGCGGTCACGCCCCCCGTTGGCACGCATCTCGTCGAGTCGGTAGAGAAGGCGGCCCGCTACTACGCGACCCTCGGGCATGGCAGCTTTGCTCCGGGCAATGCCGATGGTGGCCTCACCACCCAGGAGGAGAAGAGCATGGGGGCCTTCTCCAAGAGCGGCTCAGCTTTGATCACGGGGCTCATCAAGCCGGGAGACGTGCCCCAGGTCAGCGGCCTCTATCTGCTCGACGTCGTGCCGGATGGAGAGGTGCGGTTCGGCTTTCCCAACGTCAACGACACCGCGGAAATCGTCGAGCTCATAGCCTGCGGTTCGCACGTCACACTCTTCTCGACCGGCCGCGGCTCCGTCGTTGGCTCCGCCATCTCGCCGGTCATCAAGGTCTGCGCAAACCCCGAGACCTTTCGCAATCTGGCCGGCGACATGGACATCGACGCGGGCCGGATTCTCGAGGGCCGGGGCACCCTTCCTCAGGTCGGCGACGAGATCGTGGCCTTGGTGCAAAGGGTGGCCGCCGGCACGCCGACTGCGTCGGAGACCCTGGGGCACCAGGAGTTCGTGCTCGGCTACAAGTCATTTGAGCCGATTGGCCCCGCCTGCCATCCCGCCCCGACAGCACAGATGTGAATTGCCTGACCGGCGACCGCCGGCACGAGCCCGCGGCACCGCTCACCCATGCAGGCCGAGTGCATCCAGCTGCTTCCGCAGCCGCTCGGCCACAATCCGACGGTCGGCAGTCTGGGCCTCCGTCGCCGGCTGACGCGATCCGCCCATCGCAAAGCCGCGGAGTTCAACGCCGATCCGAAAGCCCTCGGGAAAGTCCGCGGTCTGGATCATGGGATCAAACAGGTCGGTCAATTGCTGCTGCAGTCCGATCGCCGTGCCGAGGTCGCCTGCCCTCACCGTGTCATACACCCGGCGGGTCAGCTCGGGCACGACGCCGCTTGAGGCATGCGTGCCTCCGTCGCAGCCGATCGCCAGCATGGGCACCAGCGCCGGGTCCCAGCCCGTGAGAAACGAAAAGTCGGGTCGGATCGGACGCACGGCGGCAATCAGCTGCCCCATGTGGGAGATGTCTCCGCTGGAATCCTTGATCCCGATGATCCGGGGGAACTCCTCGGCAAGCCGACGCACGGTGGGCACGTCGATCGGCGATGCGAGCATCGGGATGTTGTAGAGCGTCACATCAATCGGACTGTGTTGGCCGATCTCACGAAAGTAGGCATAGACGCTTTCCGGCGAAAGCCGGTAGTAAAACGGCGACACCACCGCGACCGCGCGGGCCCCAGCCTCCAGGCAGTGCTCGCAGGCCCGGATCGTCTCTGAAACGTTCGCCTCGGCAGCGCCGGCCACCACTGGCACCCGTCCCCCAGCCGCCGCACAGACGATCTGCACGATCCGCCGCCGCTCCTCGACGGTAAACCGCAAAAATTCGCCCGTGGACCCGTTGGGATAGAGGCCGTGCACGCCCCGGTCAACGAGCCAGACGACGTAGCGGGCGAGTTCGTCCTCGTCGATCCGGCCGCGGGCATCGAGCGGCACCATGTGGGGCGTGAGAATTCCCGTGATCGTGGCGGGTGCTGTCGTCACTCAATCGATGCTCCCTGGCGTGATGGTGGACGTGGGCCCGTGTGGAGCTCGTCGCGTCGGGTCGAAGCGTCGCACCACCCGGCCGGCGGGGCCGATCGGCGAGCAATACGCCCGGGAAAACAGGGGCTTTCCCGGGCGTTTTGGGAGTGGGCGATATAGGGCTCGAACCTATGACCCCCAGCTTGTCGAGCTGGTGCTCTAACCAACTGAGCTAATCGCCCAAACAGTCGGCTCAGAGAGTGTCCCGCGTAAGGTGCGGCCAGTCAAGTTCTACCCGGCAGGCCGCGGCAAACATGGAACGCGGCTTGCCCCGGCTCCCACGCGGCGGATACCCTGCCAACTTCCCGCGAAAACCAGCGGCACCCTCCTCGTCGCCACCGACTGTTTATCATGCCAACCGTCCGCCTGCCCGACGGCTCCACCCGCGACCTGCCTGCCCACGCAAAAGTGGCCGACTGCATCGGCGACGCCGCCATGACCGGCGGAACACGGGGCAAGAACGCCCCCGTCGCCGCTCTGCTTGATGGCAAAGTGGTGGGACTCGATGCCCCCTTGCCATCCGAGGGCACGGCCACACTCGAGCCGCTCGCTGCCGGTGACGCCCGAGCCCTGCCGGTGATGCGGCACTCCGCGGCCCATGTCATGGCCCGGGCCGTGATGAGGCTCTTCGAGGGGGTGGAGCTCGCCTTCGGCCCCACGGTGGGCCAAGGCTTCTATTACGACATGCGGGCGAGCCGGCCGATCACCGACGAGGACCTGCCGGCGATCGAGGCCGAAATGAGGCGGATCATCGCGGCCGACGAGGCCTTTGAGCGGGTCGAGGTGCCGCGGGAGAAGGCGGTCGAGATCATCCGCGGCTTGAACCAGCCCCTGAAGGCCGAGCACATCGAGACGGGCCTGGCCGACCACCCGACGCTCTCTTTCTACCGACAGGGAGAGTTCGTCGATCTCTGCCGCGGGCCGCACGTGCCGAGCCCAAAGTGCATCGGCGGCTTCAAGCTCACAAGCATCGCCGGGGCCTACTGGAAGGGGGACTCCGCGAACGCCCAGCTGCAGCGGCTCTACGGCACCGCCTGGTTCACGCAGGAGGATCTCGACGCCCATCTGGCCGCGCTCGAGGAGGCCCGCAAGCGGGACCACCGGGTGCTCGGCAAGCAGCTCGATCTCTTCACCACGAGCCCGCTCGTCGGCTCGGGGCTCGTCCTCTGGATGCCCAAAGGGGCGCGGCTTCGGGCCACGCTCGAGTCGTTCGTCCGCGATGAGCTCGCGGCCCGCGGCTACGAGCCGGTCTACACGCCCCACATCGGCAAGGTCGAGCTCTACAAGATCTCGGGCCACTATCCCTACTACGCCGACAGCCAGTTCAAGCCGATTGTGATGGCCGATGACGAGCAGTATCTGCTCAAACCCATGAACTGCCCGCACCACACCCTCATCTACAAGGCCCGGCCGCGAAGCTACCGCGAGCTGCCCCTGCGGCTGGCGGAGTTTGGCACGGTCTACCGCTACGAGCAGTCGGGCGAACTGGGGGGCATGACGCGGGTTCGTGGCTTTACCCAAGACGATGCCCACATCTTCTGCACCCCCGAGCAGGTGGAGGAGGAGGTCGAGGGCTGCATCGCCTTCACGCTGAAAGTCCTCGAGAGCCTGGCCTTTGAAAACTTCCGCGTCCGGCTGGGGTTCCGTGATCCCACGAGCGACAAGTACGTGGGCCCGCCCGAGCGGTGGGACGAGGCCGAGGCGGCTATTCAACGGGTGGCCCATCGCATGAACCTCCCCGGCTGCGAGCCCGAACCGGGTGAGGCCGCCTTCTACGGCCCCAAGATCGACTTCGTGGTCAACGACTCGCTTGGCCGCGAGTGGCAGCTCGGCACGGTGCAGCTCGACTACAACCTGCCAAGCTCGGAGCGATTCGACCTTGAATACATCGGGGCCGACAACGCCAAGCACCGCCCCGTGATGATCCACCGGGCGCCCCTGGGAAGCATGGAGCGGTTTGTGGGCGTCTTGATCGAGCACTTCGCCGGGGCCTTCCCCCTGTGGCTAGCGCCCGAGCAGGTCCGGGTGATTCCGGTGAGCGAGAAATCCGCCGCCTACGCCGAGGCCGTCAAGGCGAAGCTCGAGGCCGCAGGCCTGCGGGTTGGGATCGACCAGGCAGCCGAGAAGCTCGGGGCCAAAATCCGCACGGCGCAGCTCGAATTGATCCCGATGATGGCCGTCTGCGGCCCGCGGGACGAAGCCGCCGGCACCATCAGCCTCCGCGACCGGCTCGACGGTGACCTGGGAGCCATGAGCCTCGAGGCGGCGATCGAGCGGCTCCGCGACGAGAACGCCCGACGGGCCGTCCGCCACAGGCCCAAGCCGCTCTCCCTGGCCAGCGAGCCGGCCGGCGGCGGCGACTACTAATAAACCTGCTGAATCGTAAACCCGCTGAACGAATTCTTAGGGAAACTCTTGGATGTCTCTATCTGACGCTGAAATCGCAATGATCAATCCCGCCGACACCGCCTGGATGATCGTGGCCACGGCCCTGGTGCTCTTCATGACGCTGCCGGGCCTGGCGCTGTTCTATGGCGGCCTCGTGCGGGCCAAGAACGTGCTCTCGGTATTCGTGCAGTGCTTCGCCCTGGCAGGGGTGATGACGCTTGCCTGGGTGGCCTACGGGTACAGCCTCGCCTTCGGCGACGGCGGCCAGTGGCAGTGGGCGATTGGCAACCTCGACAAGGCGTTTCTTCGGGGCGTCACGGTCGATTCCGTCTCCGGCTCGATCCCCGAATCCCTGTTCGTGGCCTTCCAGATGACCTTCGCCATCATCACGCCGGCGCTCATTGTGGGGGCGTTCGCCGAGCGGATGCGGTTCAAGGGGATGCTGCTCTTCTCGGTGCTCTGGTTCACACTCTCCTACCTGCCGATCTGTCACATGGCCTGGGCCGGTGAGGGCGCCCTGTTCCATGGCTGGGGCGTGCTCGACTTCGCCGGTGGCACGGTTGTCCACGTCAACGCGGGGGTCGCTGGCCTCGTCACCTGCCTGATGCTCGGCCGCCGCAGCGGCTATCCCCGGGAGGTGATGCGGCCCCACAACCTTCCTTTCGCGGTGATCGGCGCCGGGATGCTGTGGGTGGGCTGGTTCGGCTTCAATGCCGGCAGCGAACTGGCCGCCGACGGCACGGCCGCCATGGCCCTGCTCGTGACCCACATCGCAGCCGCCACTGCCACTGTCGTCTGGATGGCAATCGACTTGGCGGTTCATGGAAAGGCGTCGGCCCTCGGCGTGGCGACCGGGGCGGTCGCGGGCCTCGTGGCAATCACACCGGCCAGCGGCACCGCCGGGCCGCTCGGGGCCGTCGTGATCGGGGCGGCTTCGGCCCTCGGCGGCTACTACTTCGCCACCAGCGTCAAGCACCGCTTCGGCTATGACGACTCGCTCGATGTGTTCGGCGTGCACGGCGTGGGGGGCATCGTGGGGGCGCTCCTGACTGGTGTCTTCGCTGCCACGCAGTTCGGTGGCTCGGGCCTCGCGGAGGGCATGACCGTCGGCAGCCAGGTCTGGGCCCAGGCCAAGAGCGTGCTTGTGACAATTGCCTGGAGCGGCGTCGTCTCGGCCATCGCCTTCTTCCTCGTCGACAAACTCGTGGGCATGCGAGTGCCGCTCGAGGTGGAGCGGGGCGGCCTCGACCTGGCCGAGCACCAGGAGCAGGCCTACGAGATCGTGTAGGTTCAAAAGCGGCCCATTTTCGCCATGCCCCGGTTCGTCCTCCTCGAGCACATTGGCCATCCGGACGATCCGGCCGGCCTCCACTACGACCTCCTGCTCGAGGGGGCGGAGGCCTGCCGCACCTGGCGACTCGCGACGATTCCCGTGGCCGGTGGTGATGCCGTCGCCGCCGAGCCCTTGCCGCCGCACCGGCTGGAATGGCTGGGGATCGAGAGGGCGGAGGTCTCCGGCGGCCGGGGCTTTGCGAAGCGAGTGGATGCCGGCAGCTACTCAACCGGCACAGACGGCCGGCTTGACCTCACGGGGGCGATCCTGGCCGGCTGCTTGCGGCTCGAACCGGCCGCCGCCGGCTGGCGGGCAACGCTGACCCCGGAACAGTAGCCGCAGGAGTCCAGCGCATGGCCATCGGGCAGGCGAAACGGGACGGCTCATGCTCATGATGCGTATCATGCTGGCTCCCTCAGGAGCCTGCGATGAAACCGCGTGAAGTACTGGCCCTCTGCCGTGAGAAGGAGGTCAAGGCCGTCGACCTTCGGTTTGCCGATTTTTTTGGTGCCTGGCAACACTTCACGATCCCCGTCGGCAAGCTCGAGGAGGAGACCTTCGAAGACGGCCTCGGCTTCGACGGCTCGAGCATCCGTGGCTGGCAGTCGATCAACGAGAGCGACATGCTGCTCGTGCCGGTTCCCGACACCGCCTTCGTTGACCCCTTCATCGAGCCCCCGACGCTCGTGATGATCTGCATGGTGCAGGATCCGATCACGCGGGAGGACTACTCTCGCGACCCGCGAAACGTGGCCCGCAAGGCGGTCAACTACCTCAAGAGCACCGGGATCGCCGACACCTGCTTCATCGGTCCCGAGGCCGAGTTTTTCGTGTTCGACTCTGTGCGGTTCGACCAGAACGCCCACGAGGGCTACTACCACGTCGATTCCGCCGAGGCCGAATGGAACCGCGGCCGCGGCGACCGGCCGAACCTCGGCTACACGCTGCGGCACAAAGAGGGCTACTTCCCCTGCCCACCCTCCGACCAGCTCATGGACCTCCGCAAC
>Ga0209498_1000385_pt1 | contig 27061 bp, 23 predicted proteins | sample WalLakDeSediment_FD_184131 | JGI IMG/M metagenome (GOLD analysis project Ga0209498, IMG submission 184131) | Lake sediment microbial communities from Walker lake, Nevada to study Microbial Dark Matter (Phase II) - Walker Lake 11/02/13 Deep... | ecosystem: Environmental > Aquatic > Freshwater >...
CCTTCACCAAGGACACGGCCTGACTTGTCAAAGGGGGAAGGACCCTCCTGACCGCCTGGGGGAGAATGATCCACCGGTAGGAATTCCACGCGTTTAATCCCAGACTGTATGCGGCCTCCCACTGCCCTTTATGAATAGACACGATGCCTGCCCTGAAAACCTCGGAGGCATAGGCCCCTTCAAAAAGGCTGAGAGCCAGAACGGCTGAAAAAAAACGGTTCAGGTCAAGAATCGGGGAAAGGACAAAGTAGATGAAAAACAACTGAACCAAGAGAGGGGTGTTTCGAATCAGTTCCAGGTATCCCCGCGCAAGCGTTCTGGCCATCACCGAATCGGACAGGCGGCAAAGGGCGGTGATAAGACCGATGGTAAAGGCCAGCACGAAACTGGCTCCCGTGATTTGCAGGGTGACCTTTAACCCCTCCAGAAGAGGGCCTGATGTGAACCGGCCTTCGTGATAGGTAAAAATATACTGAGGCACTCTGTACCATTGCCAGTTGTACCCCAGTCGGGTCGTCCCGTCGGCGACAAACCAAGTAGCCCCCGCAAGCACACAGAGGAAAATCAAAACGTCGATGAGTGGTGACGGCTTTCGCAACTCCTCACCTCGGGCCTTGACACAAGATCATAACACCTTTAAAGTCTACCCTAATTTCGGGCTCGGCGTCTCTTCGCGGCCATCTTGCTCCAAACCTGTAAGCAAGAATTCTATTTTAAACACTTTTTCCCGTGCTGCCACGCTAAAGTTTGAGGGCTTCGTAAAAAGTCCCCCCAGTCGTCACTCCCGCGAAGGCGGGAGTCCAGAAGCCCTTGAAAAGACTGGATTCCCGCCTACGCGGGAATGACAGAAAAGGGCTGTCTCGGACTTTTTAAGAGTCCATCAAGTTTGATTCCTACCCATTTTCTAACAGGAGGGTGAGAAGATGTCCAAGTATGTATGCACTGTTTGCGGCTATGTCTATGACCCTGAGACCGGTGATCCCGACAACGGCGTTGAACCGGGAACGCCCTTTGAAAAGCTGCCCGGAGACTGGGTCTGCCCTGTCTGCGGGGCTTCCAAGGATGAGTTTGAAAAAGAATGAAATCCGGGCGGGACGGGTTTCCTGCCGGTCGCCGCGCCGTCAGGAGCAGGCTGCAGCAGCTTTTATCACAATACGAATCCGAAGCCGCGACAGAGGAAGTCCTGCGTCTACCGACCCGGATCACGGTCAATCCCCTTTTCGCACTCATCCAGAGCGGGGACCCCGGGATCAAGTGGCCGGCCGTGCGATGTTTCGGCGCTGTGGTGTCAAAGCTTGCCGATGAGGATTTGGAGTCCGCGCGGCGGATTGTGCGCCGCCTCATGTGGAGCCTCAATGATGAATCCGGAGGGATCGGCTGGGGCTCCGCCGAAGCCATGGGCGAGGTCCTGGCCCGCCATCCTGCCCTCGCTTCGGAATATCTTTCGATCCTTTTGTCCTATGCCAGGGCAGACGGGAACTACCTGGAGCATGAGCCCCTTCAAAGAGGGCTGCTGTGGGGAATCGGGCGGGTCGCTGAAAGACAACCGGCCCTTGTCAGGGCCGCCGTTCCGCACCTCATGGTTTATCTGAGCTCGCCGGATGCCGGGGTGAGGGGCCTTGCTGCCCGGCTCATGGGTCTTCTGCGAGCTTCAGAGGCCTGTGCGACCCTTCGTGATCTGGCTGAAGACGACGTCGAAATCCCTGTCGATTTTCGGGTCGAGCTGGGCAGGCGCTCGGTGAAGAACCTGGCTTTAGAGGCCTTGGGAAACATCCCCTGCCTCTGAACACTTGATGAAAGGCGAGAGTGCATACCAATCAAGGAGGGTGCCATGAAAGCTCTTGTGATCTTCTTGTTTTCGTTCTTTGTTTTTACCCAAACCGCCTCCGGGGCGGATCTTCCCCTCAGTGACGACTCGGCTTCCTGCCTGGAATGCCACGTATCCCTGCACCCTGGAATCGTGGCAGGCTGGCAAAAGAGCCGCATGTCCAAAATCACGCCAAAGGCTGCAAAAGGCCTGCCCGAGAAAAACAGGCGGGTTTCCTACGAGCAGTTGCCCGAAGCCCTGGCCGGCGTGGTGGTCGGCTGTGCGGAGTGCCACACTCTGAACGCTGAAACCCACAAGGATTCTTTTGACCACAACGGCTATGCGGTCCATACCGTGGTCACACCTCAGGACTGCGCAACTTGCCATCCTGTGGAAGCAGGCCAGTTTGAAAAAAACATCATGAGCCATGCTTACGGCAATCTTGAGAACAACCCGGTTTACCGGGAACTGACCAAAGCCGTGACAGGGATGCAGACCTTTGAGGACATGGCCACAACCCTCCTGGACCCCGATGAACTGACCCTGAACGATGCCTGCCGCCAGTGCCACGGGACCTTCGTCAAGGTGGAAGGCACTGTGAGCAAAGACACCCCTTATGGAGACATGGAATTCCCGGTCCTTTCCGGCTGGCCCAACCAGGGGGTGGGCCGGATCAACCCGGACGGCAGCAAGGGGTCCTGCTCGGCCTGTCACACCCGGCACCAATTTTCCATCGAGATGGCCAGAAAGCCCCACACCTGTTCCCAGTGTCACAAGGGGCCGGATGTTCCCGCCTACAAAGTTTACGAGGTGAGCAAGCACGGCAATGTTTACTCCTCTCTGGGCCGCGAGTGGAACTTCGATGCCGTCCCTTGGTCCATCGGCAAGGACCTCACGGCCCCAACCTGCGCCACATGTCACGTCAGCCTGGTCGTGAACGACGATGGGGATGTCGTCGCAGAGAGGACCCATCAAATGAACGATCGCCTGGCCTGGCGGATCTTCGGGCTCCCTTACGCCCATCCCCATCCCCGATCGCCGGATACGACCATCATCCGGAACAAGGCCGGATTGCCCTTGCCCACGGAGCTGACGGGCGAGCCGGTGATGGAGTACCTGATTGATGAAAAAGAGCAGAAGGCAAGACGGGGCAGGATGGAGCAGGTCTGTTTGTCATGCCATAGCCTATCCTGGGTGGAAGGGCATTTTGAACGCTATGAAAATACCATCAAAAAAACCAATGACATGACCCTGACCGCCACCAAGGTCTTGCTCGCAGCATGGGAGAAAGGGGCGGCCAAGGGTCTGTCTGAAAAAGACAGTATCTTCAACGAGGCCATTGAGAAAAAGTGGGTCGAGCAGTGGCTTTTCTATGCCAATTCGACCCGCTATTCCTCGGCCATGATCGGGGCGGATTACGGTGTTTTCGCCAACGGACGGTGGTATATGTCCAAAAACATCCAGGAAATGGTGGACTGGCTCCATTTTAAAATGAAGGAAAAATAACATGGAAAAGCAGCACAAGTTTTCTATCTGGTACGTGCTCCTGGGAATCTGGATCGTTCTCATCATCCAGAACGCCTTGAGCTCGTATCTCGCAATTAAAACCATCCCCTACAGCGAGTTCCTGGACCTGCTGAAAGAAAAAAAAGTGACCGAAGTGGCTATATCGGCCAATCAGATTCAGGGCAAAATGCTTGTCGACGACAGGGACCCCACCAAGACCGAGATGTTCAAGACGGTCAGGGTGGATCCGGATCTCTCCGAACTCCTGAAACAATACAACGTCATATTCAAAGGCCAACTGGAATCCACCTTCCTGCGGAATCTCTTTTCGTGGGTTTTTCCCTTATTCCTCTTTATCGGCATCTGGTACTTCCTGATGAAGCGCATGACCGGCCAGCAGGCGGGCTTCATGACCCTCGGAAAGAACAAGGCCAAGATCTACGTGGAAAACGAACTGAATGTCACGTTTCATGACGTGGCGGGGGTGGATGAGGCCAAGCAGGAAATGGTGGAGATCATCGAGTTCCTCAAAGAGCCCCAGAGGTTCACGGAGCTGGGCGGCAAATTGCCCAAAGGGATACTGCTTGTGGGGCCTCCGGGGACCGGCAAGACCCTCCTGGCCAAGGCCGTGGCCGGGGAAAGCAAGGTGCCTTTCTTCAGTCTGAGCGGCTCCGAATTCGTAGAGATGTTTGTGGGGCTCGGGGCGGCCAGGGTCCGGGATCTTTTTGTCCAGGCCAAACAGAAGGCGCCCTGCATCATCTTCATCGACGAACTGGACGCCCTGGGAAAGGCCAGGGGTGTCGGCACCATGGGAGGCCACGACGAGCGGGAACAGACCCTCAACCAGCTCCTCGTTGAAATGGACGGCTTTGATGCAAAGGTCGGCGTGATCCTCATGGCGGCCACCAACCGGCCGGAGATCCTCGACCCGGCCCTGCTCAGGCCGGGACGGTTCGACCGCCACATTCTGGTGGACCGGCCGGACAAGAAGGGAAGAGAGGAGATCCTCAAAGTCCATTTGAAAAACGTCACCGCCGTGAAAAACCTGGATATGGAAAAGCTGGCCGCCATGACACCCGGCATGGTGGGGGCCGATCTCGCCAATCTGGTGAACGAAGCGGCCCTCTTGGCCGTGCGGCGCAAGAAGAAAAAGGTGGGCATGGCCGAGTTCGAGGAGGCCGTGGAAAGGGTCATGGCCGGGCTTGAAAAAAAGAACCGCCTCATCAACCCGGAGGAACGAAGAATCGTGGCCTACCATGAACTGGGTCACGCTATCGTGGCCTTGAGCCTGCCGGGCACGGATCCTGTCCAGAAAATATCCATTGTGCCCCGGGGCATTGCGGCACTGGGCTACACCCTGCAGGTCCCCACGGAAGACCGGTTCCTCATGCGGAAAACAGAACTGCTCAACAAGATCGCCACTCTTCTCGGCGGCCGGGCCGCAGAGGAGATCTTTCTCGGGGACATCTCCACCGGCGCCCACAATGATCTGTCCAAGGCGACGGACATTGCCCGGAGCATGGTCAAGGAATACGGCATGAGCAGCCTCGTGGGGCAGGTGTACTTCGCCCGTGAGAGGAGGCCCCTTTTTATGGAGGCGGCCATGCAGGGAGGGGGCGAATACAGCGAAGCCACGGCCCAAATGATCGACAAGGAAATCAACGAAATCATCAGCACCCAGTACGACAAAGCGGTGGAGATCGTCCGGAAAAACAAGGACAGCCTTGAAAAGGCCGTGACCGTGCTCCTTGAAAAGGAAAAGATCGACGGCAAGGAACTGAAGCAGATTATGGGCATCCCCGAAGAGGTTGCACCTCAAAGAGAGAGTGTCGAAGATGACTAAAGAGTTCTGGACCGTGAAGGAAGTCCTGGAGGTTTTCGAGATCGACGAGCACTTTCTGTCCGACCTGGAGGAGGAAGAGCTTATCTGCCCCCTGTGTGGTGATCAAAGCCCGGTCAAGGGTTTCCCCCCTGAAGAAATGGAGAAGCTGCGCCTTGCAAAAGTCCTGGTCGATGAAATGGGGGTCAATTTGCCGGGTGTCGAGGTCATCCTGCGCATGAGACAGATGATGTTCGACATGAGGAAGCAGTTTGACGACATTCTGGAAGACCTGGCCGCGCAGTTTGAGAGGAAAGGGGACAAAGACGGCTAGGGCCGCACACGGCTGGAATTTTTCACAATGTCGAATCCGGGATGCGCATGGTTCGGACACATCGGATAACATGAGTGTTCAGGGGTTCAGTGTTCAGAGTTCAGAACATATGATTGTTTGCGCGTTGCTCGTTGTTTTGGTCCCATTCTAATCGCTTGGTTTAAATTCTACATATCAGAACGTGTCACCGATCAATGCCCAATGCCCTTCACTCCTGAACGCTGAACCCCTGAACACTGAACACTCTTTCCAATACCCGGTCACAATTGTCCGACACAGTTTGTCAAACGATCGGCATGCGAGGGTCTAGAGCCGGATGGAGGCCCTCACATCCTCCTTGTAAAAATGGTCCATCTTGCCGGCGGCCTCCAGGATATCAGGATCATCGGTCTTCGGGACCTTGACAACGATCTTGGCCAGAAGGTCGCCTCTTTGCTTGGTTTTCGGATTCACCGCGCCCTTTCCCCGCAGCTTCAGCGTCTGGCCGCTCTGACTTCCGGGCGGAACTTTGACGTTCACGGCTCCGTCCACCGTGGGAAGGGTAATGGTGGCCCCGGCCACGGCTTCTCGAACCGTGATCGGCACCTCCAAATGAAGATTGTCCCCCTCCCGGGTCAGGACGGGATGGGGCCGGATGCGGATAATCAGATAGAGGTCGCCGGGAGGACCGCCGTCAAGGCCCGGCTCGCCTTTTCCCGCCACACGAACCCTGGAACCCTCTTTCACCCCCGCAGGGATGCTCACCCTGATCCTCTCTGTTCCCATGGCCTGGCCGCTTCCGCCGCAGGTGGGGCAGGGTTGGCCGATGCGGCCGTGTCCTTTGCACTGGGGGCAGGCCTTCGTGAACTGCATGGGGCCCTGGGCCACGTTGATGCGGCCCGAGCCTCCACAGACCGTGCAGGGGGTCATAGTTGACTTGGGATCCATGCCGGACCCCTGGCAGGAAGAACAGGCGCTGACTTTCTGCATGGCCAACTCGGTTTCAAGGCCCTTGAGCGCGGAGATCAAGTCAAGGGTCATCTCGTGCTCCAGGTCCCTTCCCCCAACAGGGCCTTGTGTTCCAAAGCCTGTGCCTCCGCCTCTGAAGCCGAAAATGTCGCCGAAAATATCCTCGTAGCTGTGATATTTGCCGAAAGGCCGGCCGCCCCCTCCCGCCCCGGCCTGCCGATAGGTGTCCCACTGTTTGTATTGGCGGGCCTTTTCAGCATCAAATCCCGAATGGAGGCCCTCTTCCCCGAACTCGTCGTAAAGTTTTCTCTTTTTTTCGTCGCCCAGGGCATCATAGGCTTCGGAGATTTCTTTGAACTTCTGCTCCGCCTCTTTGTTGCCCGGGTTCACGTCCGGGTGCCATTTCCTGGCAAGCTTGCGGTAGGCTTTCTTGATCGCCTCCGCCTTTTCGTCCTTTTTCACACCCAGAATTTTGTAAAAGTCTTTTGCCATGATGGAACTCAGCTCGCTTCGCTCGCCAATGGAATAATGGAATCGTGGAATACTGGAATGTTGGAATAATGGGCTCAGCCGGACGGTTCTGTTTTCACTTTCCAATATTCCATCATTCGTAGCATTTTAGCCTTTTGAAAACCTCGCGAAAATTTAACAGAGCGAGGAAAGAGGGCAACGCGGTAGATGAGCGTTTTTCAGCAGCCTGTCAATCCACCTTTTTGAATTTTCCCTTAACCTCACCGCACACAGGACAGTTTTCCGGGGCTTCATCCTCGCTCACGTACCCGCAGACCTGGCAGACAAAATAGACGGTCTCGCGCTCCGCAAGCAGGTTGTTCATGGCTTTTTTGTACAGCTCGGCATGACGGCTCTCCACGTCCCTGGACTGGGAGAAGGCCTTCAGGACCGCGTCTTCACCTTCTTCCGAAGCGTCCTTGATCAGGTTCGGATACTCCTCCGCATTGGCTTTGATCTCGTTTTCAAAGGCCGCCTGCAAATTCTCTTCCGTGGTCCCGATCTTCCCGCGCATGAGCATGAGATACCGCCGCGCGTGCACGGATTCAGCGTCCGACACGGCTCGAAAAAGCCGGCCTATGATCCCATAGCCCTCAGCCTCGGCTTTTCTGGCAAAAGTCTCGTTGCGGGCAGCCGCTTTGGATTCGGCTGCAAAAGCATAGGCAAGATTCTTCTCCGTTTTACTCCCCATGGTTTCCCCCCGTCATAGGCTTACCACTATAGAAAAACCCACGTTCTCAGTCAAGGCCTACTGTTTTGATGATCTCGTAAAAAGTCATCCAAGCCGTCACTCCCGCGAAGGCGGGAGTCCAGAAGCACTTGAAAAGACTGGATTCCCGCCTTCGCGGGAATGACGGAAAAGGGCTGTCTCGGACTTTTTACGAGAGCGTCTGTTTTGACTTGACTTAAATTAGGATCTTGTCAATATTTTATTATTCCATGTGCGAGGAAAAACCAAATCATGGTCACTTTCAATAGGGCATACAATTTCCAAGACGCAGAACGAAAATAAAGGAGGGGACCTGATGGCAAAAAAAATCTTGGTGGCATTGGACGAATCTGAAAACGCGATGAAAGCCCTGGATTACGTTGTCCGATCCTTTACTCCCGACCATGAGGTCACGCTTTTTAACGTAGCCCTGGACACGGCCGCTATCTGCAACATGAACAGCCCCGAGCTCACGCCCTATTTCACCGCCCAGCAGATCACCTTCTGTTCCCTGGAAGATAAAAAGAAAGAGCTGGTCAGGAAGGCTATGGATCAAGCGAGGGCTCGTCTGATCAGAGCCGGCTTTCAGGATAACAAGATTACCACAAGAATAGAAACCCGGAAGAAAGGCGTCGCCAGGGACATCCTTGCAGAGGCCCAGTCCGGTTATGACACGATCGTTATGGGAAGGAGAGGCCTGTCCGGTATCACCGAATTTTTTATCGGAAGCGTCTCTCAAAAGGTCCTCAATAACGCCAGGGGCATCTCCGTGGTTCTTGCGGTCTAGAACGGATAAGCCCGGTGCTCCCTTATGCGGCGAGCTTGTGTCGTTTGAGGACGTCGCCGCCCGAGCCGATCACAACCTCTTCTATGGCAATGCTCTTGCCCGCCTTATCCATGCCGCTCTTCACGATCTTCGGCAGGGCCGAGCAGCAGGGGACTTCCATCTCCGCGACCGTCACGCTCCGGATGTCGGCCGCCCTGAATATTTCCGCAAACTTCTCCACATATTCCTGCACATCATCGAACTTGGGGCACCCGATCATCACGGCCTTGCCTTTCAGGAAATCTCTGTGGAAGTTGGGATAGGCTACGGCCGCGCAGTCCGCAGCGACCAGCAGATGGGCGCCCTTGAGAAAAGGCGCCGTCGGAGGCACGAGCTTGATTTGAACCGGCCAGTGAGAAAGTTGGGAGTTCTGCGTGGTCCGCTCACCTTCACCCTCTCCTCTGGGAGTCAACGTCTTGATCTGCGATGAAGGGCATCCACAAGCCATGACAAGCGCCTGAACCGTTTCTTCCTTTGGTTTTGCCGAAAGGTGCGCTTCCACCGCTTCTTCATCGAACTCATCGGCCACCCGCTCCTCGATGGTGAGAGCGCCTTTCGGGCACTCCCCCAGGCAGGCGCCAAGTCCGTCACAGTATTTTTCCGCCACCATCCTGGCTTTTCCGTCCACCACCGAGATGGCGCCTTCCGCGCAGGAAGGAACGCAAACCCCGCATCCATCGCACAAATCTTCGTCGATGAGTACAATCTTCCGTTGAACTTTCATGCTGTTCTCCTTAGCTATTTCTACTTGAGCAGGATTTCTTCCGCGACTTTCTTCCCGGTCTCGGTCAAGAACGATTTCTCAAGGATGCCTGACAACTCCTCCGGCTTCAAAGGACTTTCTTTGTGACGCTCTTCCAGGTTCGTGATCAAATCCGCATCATAAACACATTTGAAGTTGATCGTCTCCTCAGGCCGGGGGTGATGGTGGTGGGCAACGATGTCGCACACTTCATTGACGAGTTCCTGCTTGGCGCCGAGCCGTTGAAGGATTTCCCTCGCCACGGGCGGCCCCTCCTCCTCCTGATACCTTGCTGCAGCGCTCTGATGCTTTCGCTCAGCTTCCTTGATGCCGATATCATGCAGGTACGCTGCGCTCAGGATGACGGCGAGATTGCCTCGCTCCTGTTTCCCGATTCTCTCCGCATACCGCGCAACACGACCGGCATGCCCGATCCTTTTAAAATCGTTCTTGAGATACCGCTTCATCTCGATCGCCACCCGGTCCTTGAGCAAGTCCTCTTTTTGGGCGATCAGCTCCGGAGGAAGGTTCCCGATGCACTGCTCTGCATACTGGCAATACGAGGCGCAACCGAAATCCATGCTCGGATTCAGAAACTTGTGGCCGCATTTTCCGCACCGCCGCGTTGAATCGTCTTTGAAGAACTCGACCTCTGCGCCGCACTTCGGGCACCTGGTGTCAAAGATCGCGCCGGGTTTCCAGTAGCGGCTGTCCTGTCCGGGGCATTTCATGGTTTATCTTCCTCCCTTAAAGCATAGAGCGTAGAGCTTAGAGTTTGGGGCCGGAAGCAAGGGCCTCTTCGCTCTTTGCTCTACGCTGAGTTTCTCACCCCAGAATCGCCTTCAGGTCCTCTTCCGGCGTGCTGATCGGCATGATGTTGAAATTTTTCACCAGCACGTCCAGCACGTTCGGCGTGATAAAAGCAGGGAGGCTCGGCCCCAGACGGATATTCTTGATCCCCAGGTGGAGGAGGGTCAACAGGATCGCACAGGCCTTCTGCTCGTACCAGGAAAGAATCATGGACAGAGGCAGCTCATTGACTCCCACGCCGAAGGCCTTGGAAAGAGCCACGGCGATCTGGATCGCGGAGTAGGCGTCATTGCACTGGCCGATATCCAGGAGCCTCGGGATGCCGCCGATATCTCCCAGCTCTTTGTCAAAGAAACGGAACTTGCCGCAGGCTAGCGTCAGAATCACGGTGTCTTTGGGCGCCTTTTCCACAAACTCGGTGTAGTAGTTTCTTCCCGGCTTGGCGCCGTCGCAACCGGCTACCAGGAAGAAGTGCTTGATGGCGCCGCTCTTGACCGCGTCGATCACCTTGTCTGCAACCCCCATAACCGCATTGTGGCCGAACCCGCACATGACGGATTTCCCATGGGTGTTTTCCGTGAACCCCGGCATTTCCAGCGCCTTTTGAATCACCGGGGTAAAATCCTTATCCGCAAGGTGCGGTACCCCGGGCCAGCCGACCAAGCCGGTAGTGAAAATGTGGTCCTGGTAGGATCCCTGCGGCCTCTGAATGCAGTTGGTGGTCATGAGAATAGGGCCGGGAAACTGACCGAATTCTTTGAACTGATTCTGCCAGGCCGTGCCGAAATGTCCATAGAAATGAGGATATTTCTTCAATTCCGGGTAGCCATGGGTGGGAAGCATTTCCCCATGGGTGTAGACATCGATGCCCTTGCCCTCGGTCTGCTTCAGGAGTTGCTCCAGGTCCTTCAGGTCGTGACCGGACACCAGAATGGCCTTGCCTTTCCTTGCGCCCAGAGGCACCTTGGTGGGGACAGGATGGCCGTAGGTTCCCGTGTTGGCCGCATCCAGCAGTTCCATGGTCCGAAGGTTGATTTCACCGGTTTTCAGGGTCAGGCCGACCCAGTCGTTCAGGGTAAGATTCTTGTCCAACATTTTGGCAAGTGCCTCGTGGATAAAGGCATAGACCTTCTCATCCTCCTGCCCAAGAATCTGTGCATGATCCGCATAAGCGCAAATCCCCTTGATGCCGAAGAGCACCGTGTGCTGAAGTGCGAGAATGTCCGGGTCCATGGAAGGGTCCGACTTGAGCCCCACAGCTTCGCCCTGCTTGACCAGTTCATCGACGGTGGAAGCCGGTTTAAGCGTTGCCGGCCCCTCGGGAAAATCCGCCTTGCCGCCTGCGGCCCGGACCTTTTGCTTGAGATTTTCCCTCAGCTCCACGCAGCGCTTGATGAGGCGCTCAAATCTTGCAGGATCAAAATCCACGTTGGTCAGGGTTGAAAAGGCGGCCTCCGCGGTAAAGACGTTCACATCGTGATCGTTGACGCCCACCTTCCGCCCTTCGACGGCGACTACGGACAGTCCCTTCAGTGCGTGGACCAAGAGATCCTGCAGGGACGCCACCTCATGGGGCTTTCCGCACACGCCGATCTTGGTGCACCCTTCTCCCTTTGCCGTTTGCTCACATTGATAACAAAACATCATCTCCTCCTTTTTGTGATTGGGTTGATCGCAAAATCCTTCTTTTTCTTCCAGCATGGGTTCAGAGTTTACCGAATGCTTGCACCCCGTGCCTTGACCTAGGTCAAGAACGTTCAATTTTTTGTCTGAATTATGTTTTCCCTCCATTCAGGTGATATGCGGTGAGCTCATCAGGTCCTTTCAGGTATTGTCACACGGTGACTTCCGGTTTTGCGAACCGGGATGCTCTTGATCAGAAAAACGAGAATGTCACCAATTCTGCAAAGGCGGAACGCCGAAATCAATGGGGGATATCCTGTATTTTCCTCGAGAGGCTCGGCGGATTCTTTCCTAGGCGGGCAAGAATGTTGGCGGCCTTCGACCGTAAAGATCCCTAGCTGATCCGCGCCCGATAAAGCCTCAAACTGTTCGAGACCACGGTAATGCTGCTCATGGCCATGGCAAGAGCGGCCAGGATGGGATGGAGTTCGCGCAGGAAATGGGGCAAGGATCCGAAAGGATAAAGAACCCCTGCAGCCACGGGAATGAGCACCACGTTGTAAAAGAAGGCGCCGAACAGATTCTGCTTGATGGTTCGCATCGTGGCCCTGCTCAACGCGATCGCCCGCGGGATCCCGCCGAGACTCCCACTGACCAGAATGACATCCCCTGATTCCATGGCCACATCCGTCCCGGTGCCGATCGCCATGCCCACGTCCGCCTGGGCCAGGGCCGGCGCGTCGTTGATGCCGTCTCCAACCATGCCGACCTTCTTGCCTGAATCCTGAAGCTCTTGAACCTTGCGGGACTTTTCTTCGGGTAGGACTTCGGCCAGGACCCTGTCCACACCGACTTGGGAAGCAATGACCTGCGCGCTCCGCGCGTTGTCCCCGGTCAGCATGATCACTTCGAGATCCAGCCGGTGAAGGGCCGCAATGCTTTCCTTTGACTCCGGCTTCGGCCGGTCCGCAACAGCAATGAGGCCTGCCGCCTTTTGATCCACGGCGACCACCATCACCGTTTTACCCTGATCCTGCAGGGTCCGAATGGGCATCTCCTGCCCTTCCAGGATCAATGGGTCCTCTTTGAACCAGGCCGGTTTCCCGACCATGACCTCCCGGCCGTCGACGCGCGCGCTCACGCCGGCGCCTCTTGAAGCCCTAAAGGATTCGGGTTCCAACAGCCGGATGCCTCTCTTTTGAGCTTCAGCGACAACGGCGCGGCCCAGGGGATGTTCGGAACCTACTTCCACCGAGGCTGCAAGCCGCAATAGCTCCTGCTCGTCCCCGACCCGGTCGCTCACGACCTTCAGATCAACCACCACAGGTTTTCCCAGGGTTATGGTCCCCGTCTTGTCCAGCACGATCGTGTTCAGCTTGGTGGCCGTTTCCAGGGCTTCGCTGTTTTTGAACAGAACGCCTTGTTCCGCGCCCTTCCCGGTCCCTGCCATGATGGCCGTAGGCGTGGCCAGGCCAAGGGCGCAAGGACAGGCAATCACGAGCACCGCCACCATGCGGATCATGGCAGGCACAAATTCACCTCCTGCAGTCCACCACACCATAAAGGTGATGAGAGCAATCCCGATCACCGCAGGGACGAACACGGCCGCGACCCTGTCTGCCAGGGCCTGGATAGGCGCCTTGCTGCCCTGAGCTTCCTGAACAAGCCGGATGATTCGAGCAAGGGCCGTGTTTTTGCCCACCTTCTCAGCCCTGAACCGGATGCGACCCTCGCCATTGATCGTTCCTGCGGTAACCCGGTCGCCCCTGCCTTTATCAACAGGGATGGGCTCCCCGGTCAGCATGGACTCATCCACGCCGGATTCTCCGTCCAACACCGTGCCGTCCACGGGTATGGCTTCACCGGGCCGCACGACCACCTCATCCCCCACCTTGACCTGAGACAGAGGGATCTCATGTTCACCGCCCTCCACAAGGACCGTCGCCGTTTTAGGTCGGAGCCCCATGAGCTTCCGGATAGCGCCTCCGGTTTTGCCCTTGGTCCTGGCTTCAAGCATCTTTCCAAGTTTGACCAGGGTGATGATCACCGCCGAAGTCTCAAAGTAAACATGGTGGCCGAGAACCGGGAAAAACAGGAGGGCCAGGGAGTAGAAGTAGGCTGTGGAAGACCCCATGGCCACAAGAACATCCATATTGGCGCTCCTGTTTTTCAGGCTCTTCCATCCGCCGGTGTAATAGTCCCACCCTGTATAGAATTGAACGGGCGTTGCCAGGGCAAAAAACATCCAGTTTACCCAGGAAGCATGGCTCCAGTGGCCGAAGAGACCGAAATCTCTTCCCATGGATAGGATAAAAAGAGGCGTAGTGAAAATGACGCCCGCCAGGAACTTGAATGTCTGGTCCCTGATCTCGGCCCGTCTTGCCTGCATTTCCGCGTCTTCCCCATCGAGCGCCTCATCAGGTCTTATGGCGCCGTAGCCTGCTTTCTCAACAGCGCCGATAATTTCCTCCAGGGTTGTCAGGGAAGGAATGTAGCGAACTTGTGCTTTTTCCGAAGCAAAGTTCACGGAGGCGGCTGTAACCCCCGGGACCTTTTTCTTCAAGATCCTTTCAATGGTCATTGCACAGTTGGCGCAGGTCATACCTGTAATCGGGATCTCTACATCCGCCTGAGCCACACCATACCCGGCATCCTTGATCTTCGAAATCAGCGCCTGAACCGACACTGCTTCCGGATCAAAAGAAACCGTCGCCTGCTCTGATCCGAAATTCACATTTGCCTGACTCACGCCGGGCAATTTCCGAACGGCCCGTTCGATGTTCATGGCACAGTTGGCACAGGTCATGCCTGTTACCGGTATGGTCACTCTCTTCTCAGCCATCGTTCCCGCCTTTTGATCACTCACCCCCACCTCTCGCCCGGAACCTTCCTTTTCGGCATTCCGTTATTCCAACATTCCAGTGTTCCATTTTTTATCCTGTCGCCGGATAGTTTATTTCCTTCAGGGTCGACTTGATCTGATCCAGGTTTGCCGGTGCATCCCAGGTCACGGTGATTTCTTTTTTTCCGGGATCCCCCTCCACGCCGGATATGCCCTTGAGTTCGCTCAATTCTCTCTTGATCGCCATAACGCAATGACCGCAAGTTATGTTCGGTATTGAAAATCTCGTGGTTTCCATGGTCTTATCCTCCCTTTCTTTCATATTGAAGTAATAGGGATAAAAAAGTAATAAGTCAACACGACCAGGTCATATGCTGTGAGGGGTGTACTCTGAGATGTCATTGCAGAGGGACGAAACATTACTTAGCTGGATGGGCATGGATGGGGAGCACGGAATGGAAGCCAAAGGAGGGAGGTGGACGGAATGGTCCACCTCCACTGCTTGCAGGATTAGTTCCAGCGAGGACCCATACCGGCCCCGCTCCGATGCCAGCCGCGGCCCATGCCGGGACCATAGCCTTCAGCACAAGGTCCAAGCCCTTTTCCGCCCCGGCCCCAGCTTTTTCCAAAGCGGGCCTCAGGGTTGATTTTCTTGGCTTCACTATACAGGTTGATCCTCTCCTGGCTCATCTTGCCTTGAAGATCGCTGATCTCTTTCTGAAGCGCCTTTGCTTTTTCCAGATCAGGGTTGGACGTGTTCATCAGAATGTGCAGTTCAGCTTGCTTGGCCCTCAATTCGGTTCGGACCCGGGCCGTTTCGTCAAAGTGCTTCTGACGAAGTTCCGCCAGTTGACTGCGCTGCGCGTCCGTCAGATTGTCATAGGCCCATCCGTATCTCGGACCCATCCCGGGATCACCCGCCCCCGGGCCCATCATGCCGCGGCCTCTTGCATACCCCGGCCCTTGTGCGAGGACAGGGACGGTGATGACCGCTGCCAGTGCCAGAATTCCTACGATTGCGATCAGTTTCTTCATTTTTTACCCTCCTTTTCGGTGTGATAGGTTTTGCCCTTCTCTTTGAGCAAGGTTCGTGCCGGGGGAAAATCATGGAATGAACCTACTGATATCGCATGATTTTTGACGATTAACTTTTTTCCGTCTTCTTTTCCTTGCAAAGTCTTGTCAGGAACTGGATAATTCTTACCCAGCCCGAGTATCCAGCCGGGTAAAAAGTATCCATGCACAGAGCCCTGAAACAATATGTCCTCGCCATACCGCCCTGGATCATTCTCGGCGCTCTGGGCCTTCTTGTGCCCATTTTTCTTTTCTGGACCCTCCAAAATCTCAACAAACAAAAACAAGACATGGTCCGCCTCCTCGCAGAAAAAGGAGCCGCCCTGATTCGATCCTTTGAGGCCGGAACCAGAACCGGAATGATGGGCATGATGGGACGGGGGCCGGGCGATTTCAGGCTTCAGCACCTGCTGGCGGAAACCGCGGAGCAATCCGATATCCTCTATATTGTGGTCACCAACGACCGTGGAAGGGTCCTCGCTCACAGCGACCCGGCCAGGATCGGAGAAGACCATGGCACGGAACTGGATCTTGAGCGGATAGCTGCACAGCACACCGTGGCGTGGCGACAGGTTCAAGACCACGACGGGGCAAGGGTTTTCGAGGTCTTTCGCCGTTTTGCCCCCACCCAGGCCCCTCCCGCTTCCCGTGGAACCCGCATGAGAGGACCCCGGCAAAGGGAAATCCCGCAATGGCCGCCGCCCGAGGAAAAACAGGTGATATTCGTTGGGCTGGACATGGCGTCCCTGGAAGAGGCTCGAAAGGAGGATATGGGCCATACGCTCCTCATGGCTTCCGTGATGCTCCTCATCGGTTTTGCCGGCATTGTCTCCCTGTTTCTTGCCCAGGCTTATCGCTCGACAAGGACTTCTTTGACCCGCATAAAAGCCTTCTCGGACAGGGTGGTCGAAAAAATGCCTGTAGGGTTGCTTGTGATCGACGATAGCAAGAACATCCTTTCCCTCAACCGGGCTGCAGGGCAAATCCTGGAACGGGATTCCCGTGACGTTGTGGGCCGTTCGTCGGCGGAAATTCTGCCCCCGGAAATGACGGAACTTTTCTCGGAACTCGCCACCGACCCGCAGGCGCCGATCGAAGATGAAATAGAGTGCCGGCGCCCCGACGGCCGGCCCCTTTGCCTTGAGGTGAGCGTCTCATTGCTCCAGGATGACAAAGGCATGGGCACAGGCCGAATTATCCTTTTCAGGGATATGACCGAAGTCCGGGCCCTTAAGAGGGAAATTGAGACGAGCAGGCGTCTCGCCTCATTAGGGAGACTCGCAGCGGGCGTCGCCCATGAAATTCGTAACCCCCTGAGCTCGATCAAGGGATTCGCCACCTATTTCAGGGACAGAAACAGAGACAACCAGGAAGACCGGAACACGGCGGACATCATGATCAAAGAGGTGGATCGGCTGAACCGAACCATCTCCCGGCTCCTCGATTTCGCCCGTCCCATGGTCCTGCAGAAAAAGCGAACCCACATCCGGACCCTGATTCAGCACTCCCTCAAAATGATCGAAAGGCAGGCCTCATCCGCAGGGGTTGTGATTCGGGCCGAGCTTACTCCCTCCTTGGGGGAAATCGAAGTTGATTTCGACAACATCACCCAGGTCTTGCTCAATCTCTACCTCAATGCGCTTGAGGCCATGGACCGGGGCGGGACACTATCGGTCTCCTGTTCGAAGGATGGGGGAAATCAACGGGTGAAGATCGGGGTAACCGACACCGGGGCGGGCATCGACAAAGAGCACCTCGACCATATTTTCGATCCCTACTTCACCACCAAGCAAGCGGGAACGGGCCTGGGTCTCGCCATCGTTCGCAAAATCGTCGAGGCCCATGGGGGCGAACTCAGCGTCGACAGCGCACCGGGGCAGGGCGCCACGGTGACGGTCTTTTTGCCCTTATGAAATCTGCCTTGAGCGGATTTCATGAAGTTTCAACACGAGACACCTATTGGTCATGAAAAGCAGAAAACCCCATATTCTGGTCGTAGACGACGATGTTTCACACAGGACCATGCTCAAAACCTTGCTTTCCGGGTGGGGGTATGCCGTCAGCGAAGCGGATGACGGTTCAGGGGCTGTTCAGGAAGTGCACAAGCAGCCCTTTGACCTTGTCCTCATGGATATACGGATGATCAAGGTGTCGGGCTTGCAGGCCCTCCCCGAGATCAAAGCCTTTAATCCCGCTATCCCTGTCATCATCATGACGGCCTATTCCTCTGTAGAAACCGCCGTGGAGGCGCTCAAGGCAGGGGCCTATGACTATCTTACCAAGCCGCTCGACTTTGACGAACTCCGAATCACCATGGAACGGGCCATGGATCACACCCAGCTCAAGGAAGAAAACCGGCTTCTCCGGGAAAGCCTCGGAAACAGGTTCGACCGAAGGAACATCATCGGCCGAAGTCAGGCCATGGAGAAGCTCCTGGAAACGGTGGCTCAGGTGGCGCCCTCGGAGGCCACGGTCCTGGTATCCGGTGAATCAGGCACGGGAAAAGAAATGATCGCAGGGGCCATCCACCACAACAGCCCTCGCAGGGAATCGCCCTTCGTGAAAATCAACTGTGCCGCCATCATGGAAAGCCTCCTGGAATCCGAGCTTTTCGGTCACGAGAAGGGGGCCTTCACGGGCGCCTATCGAAGGAAGGAGGGCAAGTTTTCTATCGCTCACAAAGGCAGCATCTTCCTGGATGAAATCAGCGAGATGTCTCCGGCCATGCAGGTCAAGCTTCTGCGGGTCCTGCAGGAAAGGGAATTCACCCGCGTGGGAGGCGAAGAGGTGGTCAAGGTGGACGTCCGCGTCATTGCCGCGACCAATAAAGACCTTCTTGCGGAAATCGGCGCAGGGCGGTTTCGGGAGGACCTTTTTTACCGCTTGAACGTGGTCACCTTGACCCTTCCCCCCCTGAGACAGCGTAAGGAGGATATTCCTCTTCTGGCTCAGCACTTCCTCGAGATCTTCGCTGAAAAGAACCACAAGGAGATCAAAGGATTCACCCCGCAGGCCATGGACAACCTCCTCAGACATGACTGGCCGGGAAACGTGAGAGAGCTCATGAACGCCGTGGAACGGGGGGTTGTGATGGCTCAGGCGCCATATCTGGACACAAAAGATTGGACGCTGATTCCGGAGGGTTCTTCTTCTGAGCGGAAGTTCCCGGGAAAAGCAGCCATGGCAAATAATCTGCCCCTCGAGGAGGTGGAAAAAGCCACCATTTTAAAAGCCCTGGAAGCAAGCAGGGGCAACAAAAGCGAGGCGGCCAGGAACCTGGGAATCACGAGGAAAACCCTTCTTGCAAAACTGAGAAAATACGAAGCAGAAAAATAGGACCCCCTCATGACGATGAAGATGTGGAAAAAAATCAGTCTCCGATTCCGGATCTACTCGGTACTCGCCCTGCTGGTGGCCATCACCCTTTTGGGAGGCCTGGTGATGGTCTGGTATACTTACCGGATGGAGGGGCTTCTGACCGATCTTATCGATGAGAACCTCGCCGCTTACCAGAGAGCCGAAGCCCTGGAAACAGCGCTCGCCAATCAGAAAGGTTATGTTTCCTATTTTTTTCAGGACGCAAATCCCGAGTGGCTCAAAGAACTCAGCCGTCACAGGGCATTCTTTCAGAGCCGGTTGGAGGAGGCGCGGGCCTTCGCACACTCCGAGCCTCAAAGGGAAATCATGGACCGCATTGAGTCGGGATACCTCCAGTATATTACCGTGAAAGATCAAGTTATCCGGCACTACCAGGCCGGCGAGCGAGATTTGGGAATGAAGCTGCACAAGGATGTGCGGGGGCATTTTTTCAAGGTCATGGAGTACTGCGAAGAGTATAAGTCCATCCACACCCAACAGATCCAAATCATCAAGGCAAACAGTTACGGTCAGGCTGAAAAGCTCAGGATCGTCGCCGGCACTGCAGTGCTTCTGGCGCTTCTTCTCGGCCTGATGCTGGCCTTTGTTCTTGGAAACGATATTCTGGACCCCCTTAGAAGGCTTGCGATGGAAGCCAACCCGGGAAGCAGGCCCGACGGGCGAGACGAGGTGAAAGCCCTGAGCCGAAGCATCCGGGTGCTGATCGAGGACATTGACCAGACCCAGAGCGAACTGGAGAAAAGCCGCGAACACCTTTTGCAGGCGGAAAAAATGGTTGTGGTCGGCAAACTCGCAGCCGGCATGGCGCACAGCATCCGCAACCCTCTCACCTCGGTGAAGATGCGCCTTTTCTCTTTGAACCGCACCCTGGATCTGTCGGCCCACCAAAAAGACGACTTTCAGGTCATCTCGGAAGAGATCCTCCACATTGACAGTATCGTTCAAAGCTTTCTGGAGTTTTCCAGGCCGCCCAAGCTCAGGGTGCAGGATATGAGTCCCTCTGAAGTGGTAGACCACGTCCTTCGCCTCCTGGCCCATCGCCTTGAATCCTACGACGTGACGATCCGGCTGGAAAGGAACGGCTCTTTGCCCGAAGTCAAGGTTGACCCGGAGAGGCTGAAAGAGGTGCTGGTCAACATTATTGAGAATGCTTGCGAAGCCATGAGGGGTGGTGGTACCATGACCATTCGGGAGGAGCAGGGGTTCGATCCCGGACTTGGCGCCGTTGTCCTTATCCGATTGTCGGACAGCGGCCCCGGCATCCCGGAAACAATCCGGGGCAAGGTCTTCGAACCTTTTTTCACCACCAAGGAAGAAGGTTCCGGCCTGGGCTTGAGCATTGCCGTGAGAATCATGGAAGAACACGGCGGCCGCCTGGATCTCAAGTCCGCAGAAGAAGCAGGCTCAACCTTTTCCGTGATCCTCCCCCTTGTCAGTAAGCAGTAGGCAGTAAGCAGTAAGCAGTAACCGATAGGCGGAAAGCAATAAACGGTAGACGGTAGGCGCTAGACTCATCGGTTCAATGTTCAAGGTTCAGAGTCCAGAAGTTTTTTAACCCGGAACGCTGCCTAAGGCCCTGTCATAGACCCTGAGCCCAGTCGAAGGGAGCGCAGCCGAAGGGAACCCCAAACCGCTCAACCTTGGAAGCACGCAGTGCTGCTTACTGCTATCTGCTTACTGATTACTGATCACTGATCACTGACTCACGGAGTCCATCATTGAGCACTATTCTTGTCATTGATGATGATGATCCTCTGCGAAAGAGCTTTGAGAAGCTCTTGATCGAAGAAGGCTACGAGGTGAAGAGCGCCCCCTCCGGGGAGGCAGGGCTCGCCCTGATCCGCACCAAAGTTCCTGATCTGGTCATTCTGGATATGCGCCTTCCCGGCATGAACGGTTTCGAGACCTTTCAAGCGATCCACGAATTCGAGCCAAAGCTCCCGGTGATCATCATGACCGCCTTCGGCACCACGGAGACCGCGATCGAGGCGACCAAGATGGGCGCCTTCGATTACATCCTCAAGCCCTTTGACATCCCCGACATGCTGTCCCAGATCAGGCAGGCCCTCGAAGCCGGACGGTTTATGCGTTCTCCTGTGGACGTGAACACCGTGCCTGAAAAAAGTTCCAGGGAAGCCCTGATCGGTCGTAGCAAGCTCATGCAAGATGTTTACAAAGCCATCGGCCGGGTCTCTTCCACGGATGCCACGATCCTTCTTCGAGGAGAATCAGGGACGGGCAAGGAGCTGGTGGCCCGTGCCGTTTATCACCACAGCCTGAGAGCGAGCAAACCCTTCCTGGTCATCAACTGTGTGGCCATTCCGGAGACCCTGCTTGAAAGCGAGCTTTTCGGATACGAGAAAGGTGCATTCACCGGCGCCGCGTACCGCCGCGTGGGGAAAGTGGAACAGGCCAACCGCGGCACCCTGTTCCTTGATGAAATCGGAGATATGCCCTTCAGCATCCAATCCAAGATCCTGAGGCTCCTTCAGGAAAAAAACATTGAACGCCTCGGAGGCAGGGAGACGATCCCCGTGGATGCGAGAATCATCGCAGCCACAAACAGAGATCTTGAAACCGCCCTGACCGAAGACCGTTTCAGGGAAGACCTCTACTACCGTCTCAAGGTGGTGACCATCTGGCTTCCTCCACTGAGGGAAAGAACGAGCGACATCCCCCTGCTCGTGGATTTTTTTCTTTCCCGCTACGCCGCAGAAATGGCGATGACCAATCCGGGGATCACCAAAGAAGCTGTCTCGGTCTTGAGCAGTTACTCGTGGCCGGGAAACGTAAGAGAACTGGCCAACACCCTTCAAAAGGCCCTCATCTTCAACCGGGGCATGCCGATCAACGCCGACATCATCTCCCAGGCGATCAGCGCGCAGGTGCCCGGCTCAGGGATCGGCGGGAATAACTCTGATGAGGCCATGCGTCAGTGGGTCCGCGAAAGGATTCTGTCGGAACCTGCAGAAGGCCTTTTTGACAAATGCGTGGATCGATTTGCCCGCATTGTGGTCAGCGAAGCCTTGAGCCTTACCGGCGCCAACCGCACTCAGTCCGCCAAGCTTCTCGGACTGTCCAGGCCCACCCTCCATTCCAAGATCGAAAAGTACGGGCTCAAATTCCAAACATCCGTCAAAGAAGAATGATGCGCCCTGCATTTTATCTTTTCTCTTGACACCTCTCCGTCTCTTCCTATAATCACTATAATTGCTATTCTTTTACTAGTAATTAATATTGGAGTGTTTACGTGAAACTGTCCACGAGGACCCGCTACGGGGTCAGGCTGATGCTGGATTTAGCATGCCGGTACGGCGATGGACCCATTTACTTAAAGGATGTCGCCGGCCGCGAAGACATCTCGGAGAAATACCTGGGCCAGATCATGATTCCTCTGAGGAGCCGGGGGCTGGTGCTCTCCACAAGGGGCGCCCATGGCGGCTACAGCCTTGCCAGGCCGCCCGGTGAAATCACTTTGTGGGAAATCATGGAACCCCTCGAAGGGAGATGCACGCTGGTGGATTGCGTCGAACACGCCTCTGTCTGCCATCGGGTCCCCACCTGTGCGGCCCGTGACATTTGGACGATGCTGGGTGAAAAGATATCTGAATCCCTGAATTCCGTGACCCTGGCCGACCTGGCAAGGATGAGCAGAGACAAGGCCGGAAACGACCTCACCCAGAATATATGATTGACTCAGGAGGAGAGAAAAAATGAGCGGCCATGAAGACCAGTTGAAGACCGAGACCCTGGCCGTCCACGGAGGCCACACTCCGGACTCCGCGACCGGGGCGAGAGCGGTTCCCATCTATCAGACCACGTCGTACCAGTTCCAGAACACGGAGCATGCGGCAAAGCTTTTCGCTCTCCAGGAATTCGGAAACATTTACACCCGCTTGATGAACCCGACCACCGATGTGTTTGAGAAGAGGATGGCCCTCCTGGACGGAGGAGTCGGAGCCCTGGCCGTGGCCAGCGGGCAGTCGGCCATCACCCTGGCCCTTCTCAACATCGCCCGGGCAGGCGATGAAATTGTTTCCGCGGACAATCTCTATGGGGGTACCTACAATCTCTTTCGCCACACCTTTGCCCGAATGGGCATTCACGTGAAGTTCGTGCCGTCCAATGACCTGGAGGCCTTCCAAAAGGCCGTCACCCCGAAAACCAAGGCCTTCTACGCGGAATCCATCGGCAACCCCAAACTGGACGTGGCGGACCTGGAGGGCATTTCCCGGGTCGCCCGCAGCAACGGATTGCCTCTGGTGCTTGACAATACCGTCTCACCCTATCTACTGCGCCCGATCGACCATGGGGTCCACATCGTGGTCTATTCAGCCACCAAGTTCATTGGCGGGCACGGCACCTCCATCGGCGGGGTGATCGTGGATTCAGGAAAATTCGACTGGACCAACGGCAAGTTCCCTCTGGTGGCCGATCCGGACCCCAGTTATCACGGTCTCGACTTCGTGGAAGCCCTGAAACCCATGGGGAATATCGCCTACATCGTCAAAGCCCGAGTTACCTTGCTGCGCGATCTGGGCCCCGCCCTTTCCCCCTTCAATTCCTTTCTCTTCCTTCAAGGTCTTGAAACCCTCCACCTGAGGATGCCCCGCCACTGTGAGAACGCTCTTGCCGTAGCGGAATACCTCGGGAAAAATCCCAAAGTGAACTGGGTCAACTATCCCGGACTCTCGTCCAGCCCCGAGCGGGAGCGGGTTGCAAAGTATCTTCCCCGGGGGGCCGGGGCCATCCTCGGTTTCGGGATCAGGGGAGGCCTGGAGGCGGGCAGAAGGTTCATCAATTCTTTGAAGTTGATTTCCCACGTGGCCAATGTTGGAGATGCAAGGACCCTTGCCATCCATCCCGCAACGACCACCCACCAGCAGCTTTCGGAAGAAGAACAACGGGCCACGGGTGTCACGCCCGACTTTATCCGCCTGTCCGTCGGCATCGAACACATCGACGACATCCTCCGGGACATTGAGCAGGCACTGGAACAGGCATGAGGTGAATAAAAAGATGAACACGAACTCCCTGGACGCGGTACAGACTCAATATTTCACATTCGCCGCCCCGCCGGACCGACTCCCGCTGGAGTCGGGCAAAACCCTGGGGCCGGTGACTGTCGCTTACGAAACCTATGGCCGGTTGAACGGGGACCGTTCCAACGCGATCCTGGTCTGCCATGCCCTTTCAGGGGACGCCCATGCTGCCGGATTCCTGAAGGGTGAAAAGGCTCCCGGATGGTGGGACAACATGATCGGGCCCGGCAAGGCCTTTGATACGGATGAATATTTCATCATCTGCTCCAATGTCCTGGCCGGCTGCAAGGGAAGCACAGGCCCGTCGTCCATCAATCCCGGGACCGGCAAGCCTTATGCTCTGGATTTCCCTGTCGTCACTCTGAGCGATATGGTGAACGCCCAGCGCCGTTTGATCGACTTTCTGGGAATCGACATCGTGCTTTGCGTCGCAGGCGGTTCCATGGGAGGAATGCAGGCCCTGCAATGGGTGGCCTCCTATCCCGAGAGGGTGAGGACGGCCGTTCCCATCGCCACGGCCCTGAAACATTCCCCCCAACAGATCGCCTTCAACGAGGTCATTCGCCGGTCCATCATGGGAGATCCGGCCTGGCGCATGGGCGATTACTATGACCACGGCCAACCTAAGAACGGGCTTGCCGTGGCCCGGATGATCGGCCACATCACCTTCATGAGCGACCGGTCCATGGAGCAGAAGTTCTCGCGCAAGCTCAGGAACGGGAACTATGGGTTCAAATTCGCGACGGACTTCGAGGTGGAGGGATACCTCCAATACCGGGGAGACAGCTTTGTGAAGCGCTTTGACGCCAACTCCTATCTTTATATCACCAAGGCCATAGACTACTTTGATCTGTCCGACGGCAGGCTGTTCCCCGAGGGAAAGAAAATCGGCACCCGGTTCCTCGTGATCTCCTTTCAGTCCGACTGGCTCTATCCCTCTTATCAATCCCAGGAGATAGTGCGGCAGTTGAAGAGAAGGCAGGTGGAGGCGACTTACTGTGAACTGCAATCCACCTACGGTCATGACGCTTTCCTTGTGGATGTGGAGGAGCAGACGGAGCTCATCCGGCATTTCTTGGAGAAAGCGCGTTACGGCAACGCAGGGTTTGATGAAGGAGACCTTCGGTGGAACACCGGCTGGACCACAGGGTGATTGAAAGCATCGTCGCCCCCGGATCCAGGGTCCTGGATTTGGGTTGCGGCAGAGGCGATCTCCTTTTTCTCCTGTCCCGTGAGAAAAACGCCAGGGTCCAAGGGATCGAGCTGGACGCAAAGGCTGTCCAGGACTGCGTGAAAAAGGGCCTGAGCGTCTTTCACAGCGACATAGAAAGCGGGCTGAGCGAATACCCTGACCGCTCCTTTGACTATGTGATTTTGAACCAGAGCATGCAGGAGGTGAAAAATGTCGACTACCTGCTCCAGGAAGCCCTTCGGGTGGGGGAAAAAGTTGTTGTGGGCTTCCCGAACTTTGCTCACCTCAGGGCCCGGATCATGCTCGCCCTGGGGGGCAGGGCCCCGATCACTCAAGCCCTGCCTCACCGGTGGCATGACACGCCCAATGTGAGGTTTCTGAGCATCCGGGACTTCGAGGAGTTCTGCAGGAGCAAGGGCTTTCGTATCCTGAAGGCTTTCCCATTGGGCGCCGATAGGATCGTCGCCTCTTGGCCCAATCTCTTTGCCCATAACGCGATTTTCGTTTTGGCTAAATGAAGACCCGAACTTGAAGGATTCGGCCGCGGTTTTCCCCTGAGAGGGTTTAGTTTATCGGGATTCAGCTTTTACTCCGTTACTCCAATACTCCAGCCTTCCAAAAAACAAATATGGGGTCTTCAACAAGGGAAAGGGGCGCCAATGAAACGCACGTACAGCGATAATTCTCAATCCATCGGCAATACGCCGCTGGTCAAATTGAACCGCCTGACCGAGGGCGCCAAAGCAACCGTCCTGGCGAAAATCGAGGGGCGAAACCCCGCCTATTCGGTCAAGTGCCGCATAGGCGCATCCATGATCTGGGACGCCGAGAAGCGGGGATTGATCAAGCCCGGGGTGGAGATTCTGGAGCCCACCAGCGGCAATACCGGGATCGCCTTGGCTTATGTGGCGGCGGCTCGGGGGTACAAGCTTACCCTGACCATGCCCGATACCATGAGCATCGAGCGCCGCCGGGTCCTGGCCGCCTTTGGTGCGAACGTTATTCTGACTCCCGGTGTCGAAGGCATGAAAGGCGCTGTGAACAGGGCCGAGGCCATGGCCGCTTCCGACCCGGATCGCTTCTTCGTGCCCCAGCAATTCAAGAACCCTGCCAACCCGGCCATCCATGAGAAGACCACGGGCCCTGAAATCTGGAACGATACGGCGGGGGAGATCGATGTGTTGGTTTCCGGCGTGGGAACCGGCGGGACCATTACCGGCGTATCCCGCTATATTAAGGAAACCATGGGCAAGGCGATTTTGTCCGTGGCCGTGGAGCCGAAAGAAAGTCCGGTGATCACCCAGAAGCTGGCAGGCGAGGACCTCAAGCCCGGGCCTCACAAGATCCAGGGCATCGGTGCGGGTTTCATTCCCGACACCCTCGACCTCTCCATCGTCGATCGGGTCGAGCAGGTAGACAGCGCAGAAGCCGTGGAGTTTGCCAGGCGGCTGGCCCGGGAAGAAGGAATCCTGTGCGGCATTTCCTGCGGCGCCGCTGCTGCGGTGGCTTTGCGCCTGGCAAAGAAAGAGGAATTTGCGGGCCGCACCATCGTCGTCATCCTCCCTGACGCAGGGGAGCGTTACCTTTCCACGGTTTTGTTTGAAGGGATCAAGTGAGGATTATAGGAAGGACGCCATGCAGAACGACTGAGGGAGCAGGACGGGAAAAGCGCCAAATCGGAAAAAACGGAGAGGTTGTGATGGAAGACGCCGCAAGAGTGGATCAGTGCAAAGCCGAGGTGGTCGCCTCGGAGCGATACCGGGAAGAGATCCCGGCCATCGTGAACGAGCTCGTATCGAGCTGCGACCGGGAAGACTGCTTTGCCCACATCAGCCCCGAGCCCATCCCTTCCCGGGAAGCGACGATCGACGTCATCGAACGGGCCAGGCGCATTCTGTA
>Ga0209498_1000386_pt1 | contig 27057 bp, 25 predicted proteins | sample WalLakDeSediment_FD_184131 | JGI IMG/M metagenome (GOLD analysis project Ga0209498, IMG submission 184131) | Lake sediment microbial communities from Walker lake, Nevada to study Microbial Dark Matter (Phase II) - Walker Lake 11/02/13 Deep... | ecosystem: Environmental > Aquatic > Freshwater >...
GCAGGGCGCCGTCGCCCACCAGGCGCGGGAAGAAGCCGATCTCGGCCTGGAACAGCACCGGCTCGTTGCCGGTCCCGAAGGCCGCCACCAGGCGGGTCTGGGCCTCGGCGTACGAGCCGACGTAGCGGGCGTCGACGCGCACCTCGTCCTGCGCGGCATGGAAGGCGGCCACCAGGTCCGTGACGGTCTCCTCCACGCCCTCCATCGAGTGCCAGAAGGTGATCGTGGTCTGGGCCGCCGCCGCGCCGAGCAGTACCGCGGCGGCGAGCAAGGGGATGAGCCTGTTCATGGGTTGGCGGACCTTCCTTCCCGCGGGCGCGTGCGGGCGCCCGGCGACCACGGTGGGACTCACGACCGGAACCCCGACTCGAACACCTCGATGATGCGCTTCTCGAACGCAACGTACAGCACCAGGAGCGGCAGGCTGGCGACCAGCGCGGCGGCCCCGAGCAGACCCCACTCGAACGGCCGCGCGCGCAGCAGCTCGGTGAGGAACGCCTGCACGGTCCACAGCGCCTCGGTGGTCATGATGCGAGGGTAGAGCACCAGGTTCCAGTGGGCGGCGAACGCCAGCACGGCGGTGGCCGTCATCTCGGGCCGCAGGATGGGCGCGACGACGCGGTGCACGATCGTGACCTCGCCGGCGCCGTCGAGGCGGGCCGCCTCGACGACCTCCCACGGAACGCGGCGCAGCGCCTGCAGCAGCAGGAACACCACCAGCGGGCTGGCCAGGAACGGCACCACCAGGGCGCCGATCGTGTCGAGCAGGGCCATCCCCTGCAGCAGCCGGTAGAGGGGCACCAGCAGCAGCTCGCTGGGCAGGGCCAGCAGCAGCATGACCAACCCCAGCATCCGCAGGCCGTTGCGGATGGCGTAGGCGGCGCCGAGACCGAAGGCGAGCTGGGCCGCCACCACCAGGCCCGTCGCGGCGAACGACACGCCCATGGCGCGCCACAGGCCGGTCGCGTGCAGCGCCGCGAAGTTCTCGAGGCTGAACCCGAAGGTCGCCAGGTTCGCGCGCACCAGCGCCTCGGCCGGGATGAACGCCGCGTACGCCAGCCACACCAGCGGCAGCGCCACGAACGCGCAGAAGGCTGCGGTGACCAGGCGCATGAGGATCACGTGCTCGCCTCGGCGGCGCCGCGGCGGGCGAGGATCCGCGCCTGCAGATAGGCCACCAGCAGCGTGATCGCGAGCACGAAGAGCGTGATGGCCGCGCCGTAGCCCAGCTCGTAGCGCTCGAACGCCGTCTCGTAGAGGTAGTACCCGAGCACCCGGGTGCTGCCGAAGGGCCCGCCGCGGGTGAGCAGGTAGACGGCCGTGTACGACTGCAGGCTGATCACGGTCCCGATGATGGTGAGGAACAGCAGCGTGGGCGCCAGCATCGGGATGACGACGAGGCGCCGGACCTGGTCGTCGCGGGCGCCGTCGACGCGCGCCGCCTCCTTGACCTCGCGGGGGATGCCGCGCAGCGCGGCCGACGTCACCAGCACGCCGTAGCCCGTCTGCTGCCAGAGGGTGAACAGGACCACGTAGAGGAGCGCGGCCCAGGGCCTCGAGGTCCACGGCAGAATCAGCCCCGTCAGCTCCGGCACGACGCCGAAGTCGGGGTTGTACAGCAGGTACCAGGCGATCGCCGAGCCGCCCACCGTGATCAGGCCGGGCGCGAACAGCAGCGCCTTGATCGCCCGCTCGAGGCGCAGGCCCTCGATCGCCAGCGCGATCGCCAGCGACAGCGTCAGGAAGGCCGGCAGGGCGATCAGCGCGAACGCCACCGTGGTGCCGAGCGACGACCACAGCGCGTCGTCGCGCAGCAGCCGCAGGAGGTTGGCCGCCCCCACCGCGACCGGCTCGGTGGTGCCGCTCCAGCGCCAGGTGGCGTAGCGCAGCACCGCCAGGAGCGGCACGATGCTGAACGTCACGAACGCCAGGGCCGCCGGCAGCGCCAGCGCGAAGGCGCGCGGGCGGACGCCCGCGAGGCGGCGGGCGCGCCCGCCGGCGCGGGCGGTCACGGGCCGCCCCCGCTGGGGGCACGCCGGTCTCGGTGGCGATGGTGGCGAACCACGGTGCGTCAATCTAACCCCGCTGCGTCAGCGGCGCTTCAGGGGCGTCTGCCGGCCGGGCTGCGGCAGGCGGCGGCGCGACGTCGCCAGGCACGCGGCGTCGGTTACCGTGAAGGCGATGAGGCGTGCGACGTCGACCTCCTCCTACCAGGATGGCCGATGAGCTTCGGCAGCCTGCGCCGGGAGTTCGTCGAGACCGCGCTGTCGCTGGCGCCGGCGGTGGCGTTCATGCTGCTGGCCCAGGTCGCCTTCCTGCGCCTGCCGTGGTCGGAGTTCGCCCTGGTGCTGCTGGGCCTGGCGTGCACCGTCGCGGGGTTCGTGCTGTTCATCCAGGGCGCCAAGCTGGGCCTGCTGCCGCTCGGTCAGGGCATCGGCACGGCCTTCATCGAGCGGCGCGCGCTGCGCCCGCTGCTGCTGTTCGGGCTGCTGCTCGGGGTGGTGCTGACGGTGGCCGAGCCCGACGTGCGGCTGCTCGCCTTCCAGATCGAGGCCGTGTTCGGCGACGCCGTGGATCGCACGGCGCTGATCGTGGCGGCGGCGCTCGGGTTGGGGCTGTTCGCGGTGGTGGCGTTGCTGCGCATCGCGTTCGCCTGGCCGATCCACTACGCCCTCATCCCCGGCTATCTGGCCGCCATCGCGCTCGCGCTGTTCGCGGACGAGGCCTCGGTCACCCAGGCGTTCGACCTCGGCGCCGTCACCACCGGGCCCATGACGGTGCCGTTCCTCATCGCCCTGGGGGTGGGCATCGCCTCGGTGCTGGGCGACGGTAGCCGCATGCGAGCGGGCTTCGGCCTGATGGCGGTCGGCTCGATCGGCCCCGTGCTGCTCGTGCTGACATGGGGCATCTTGCGGGGTGGGCCGTGAGCGTCGACCTGCCCGCGCTGGTGTGGGGCGCCGCGGTGGAGGTCATTGAGGCCACCGTGCCCGTCCTGGCGCTCATCGCGCTGTTCCAGTTCGCGGTGCTGCGCAAGTCCGTGCAGCAGCCGCGGGCCATCCTCGTCGGCATCGGCATGGCCATGGTGGGCTTCCTGCTGTTCGTGGTCGGCGCCAAGCTGAGCCTCATCCCGATGGGCCTGGCGATCGGCGAGGCCCTGGCGGCCGCCCCCGTCGCGGCGATGGTGGGGGTGGCGTTCGCGCTCGGGGCGGCCGTCGCCCTGGCCGAACCCGCCGTGCGCATCCTCGCGTTCGAGATCGACGAGGTCTCGTCGGGCTCGGTGCGCAAGCGGCTGGTCGCGGCCGTGGTGGCGTTGGGCGTCGGCGTGGCGGTGGTGGTGGCGGTCCTGCGGATCGTCCATGGGCTGCCGCTCGTGGCCGTGCTGGTGCCGGGGTACCTGCTGGCGATCGTCTTGACGCTGTTCGCGCCGCGTGACATGGTGCCAGCCGCGTACGACGCCGGTGCGGTGGCGACCGGACCGGTAGCGGTGAACTTCGTCCTTCCCCTCACGACGGGCATGGCGCTGGCCCTGGGGGGCGACCGCGCCGAGACGCTCGGCTTCGGGGTGGTCGGCATCATCGCGCTGGGGCCGATCGTGACCATGCTGGCGCTCAGCCTCGCGATGCGCCGGAGGGAGAGCGATGACTGAAGCGAAGCGTTTCCGACTGCTCGTGGCGATCGTCTCGCAGGGTAAGTGCGGCCCGATCGTGGAGGCCGCCAAGGCCGCTGGCGCCGAGGGGGCGACCATCGTCCGCGGCCGAGGGACCGGCCTGCACGAGAGCGCCAAGTTCCTCGGCGTCCCCATCGAGCCCGAGAAGGACCTGGTGCTCGTGCTCATCGGCGAGGACGTGGCCGAGGGCGTGCTCGAGTCGATGGTCGATGCCGGCCAGCTCGACCAGCCGGGCAGGGGCATCGTGTTCATGCTGGACGTGCCCCGGGTCGCCGGCATCGTCCACCGTGGCGAGGTGCTGCACAAGGACCATTGAGACCGCGCCGGGGGCAACACCGGCGGGTCGAGGCGGCGCCGCGGCGGTACGATTCGCGGATGCGTCGCTACGACGAGCGCCTGTGGGGGCTCGAGCACGGGGTCGCGCACCTCAACCACGGCTCCTACGGTGCAGTGCCCGTCCCGGTGCTGGAGGCGCAGGCCGTGGCGGCGCGGGAGATGGAGCGCAGCCCAGAGCGGTTCTACCGCGAACGCCTGCGACCGGCCCTGGCGGCGGCGCGGTCGGCGGTGGCCGGCTTCCTCGGGGTGGATCCCGAGGCCATCGCGCTCGTCGAGAACGCCACCGTCGGCGTGCAGATCGCCCTGGACGCGATCGGGCTCCGGCGCGGCCATGAGATCGTCGTCACCGACCACGCGTACCCGTGGGTACGGGCCGCGGCCGAACGCGCCTGCGCCCGCGTGGGCGCGCGGGTCCGCGTCGTGCCGCTGCCGACCGATTGGCTGGGCGGGCTAGACGGGTCCACCCTGGTCGACGCGATCGTCGGGGTCGTGACGCCGCGCACCGCGCTCGTGCTGGTGGACCAGATCACGTCCGGATCGGCGCTCGTCCTTCCGGTGCGGGAGGTCGTACGCGCGCTGGGCGATGCGGCGCCGGTGTTGGTCGACGGCGCGCACGCCCCTGGGCTGATCGACGCGCCGGTCGTCGACGGCGCGGCGTTCTGGGTCGGCAACCTGCACAAGTGGGCGTTCGCGCCGCGGACGGCCGCCGCGCTGGTTGTCGGACCGCGCTACCGGGCACGGGTGCGGCCGCCGGTGGCGAGTGCCGACGCTGCATCGGGGTTCCCGCGCACCTTCGACTACCTCGGGACGCAGGATCCGAGCGCGCTCCTGGCGCTTCCAGACGCGCTGGGGTTCCCGAGCGCGCATCTGGGCCTCGATTTCGCGGCGCTGCGCGCGCGCAACGTGTCGGTTCTGGCCGCCGGCCTGGACGTGCTCGCGGCGCGCCTCGGCCTCCGGGCGAGCGGCGACCATGGCGTGCCGATGCGCGTGGTAGCGCTCGGAGCCGAGGGCGACGGTGCGGTGGCGCAGGCGTGGATGCAGCGGTTGTGGGCGCAGGGCGTCGAGGTCGCAGTCGTGCCGATCGACGGCGAGCTTCACCTGCGGCTCTCGTGCCAGGCGTACGTCGAGGCCGAGGACTTCGAGCTGCTGGCGGAGGTGCTCGAGGGTGGGAGCGCCTGAGGCGCTCGTTGGCCGTGGCGTTCGAACAGCGCCAGGTACGGCTGCGCCTCCTCGGTGTGGTCCTCGACCGGGTCCAGTTGCGGGTACCAGGCGGCCACGGCTGCGGCCAACGTCGAGTGAACCGCTCACCGGCAGGCGCACCGATGAGCGGCACTCGCGTCCCTGGCGGAGAGGATGGGATTCGAACCCATGAAACGGAGTGACCCGTTTACCCGCTTTCCAGGCGAGCTCCTTCAACCACTCGGACACCTCTCCGTGCGGTGGCGGCAGGCAGTCTAGCACGCCTTGGTCGGCCACGGCACGGTCGTTCGGTGCGGGATACCTATCATGGAGCTCAGGTTTCGAACACCCCCTAGGAGGCCCCATGCTGCGCGACCGCATCGTGAACCTGACCACCCCCGCCGACGTCGAGGCGTTCCTCGCGGACCACCCCACCAGCGTCATCTTCAAGGCCGGCACCTGCCACAAGACGATGCAGGGCTTCGGCCTCCTCCAGGAGCAGCTCGAGGCGCGCGAGGACCTGATGGTCGGGCTCATCCGGGTGGTCGAGGCGCGGGCCGCCTCGAACCTGGTGGCGGCGCACACCGGCATCGTCCACCACTCGCCGCAGGTGATCCTCTTCCGCGACGGCGACGCGGTGTTCGACGCCGACAACTGGGCGATCACGCCCGACGCGCTGGGCGCCGGCTTCCAGCAGCTCCCTGGCGGCGAGGCGGTCGTGGCCGCGACCGCCGGTGCCGGCAGCAACCTGCAGCCCTACCTCGACGTCCTCGACCAGTTCCTGGCCGGCGTGACCTCCGAGCGGCAGTTCGAGTACGTCTACACGACGATGTTCCGCGACGACGCCTCGCTGCGCTCGCGCGAGGAGGTCGAGGTGCTGGGCTCGATCTTCGGCGACGTCGACCGCCACCTGACGATGCACCTGATGATGGCCGGCCAGGGCCCCGACGAGGCCCTGCGCGCCAGGGCCGAGGCCGCGTACACGCGCCTGCGGCAGCTGGCCGCCGCAGGCGTCCCCGCCTGAGGCGGCCCCCCGCCGCGGTCAGCGGTCGTCCCGGTCGACCCGCAGGAACTGCTCGAAGGGGTCGTCCGCCTTGGGCCGCTCGGGGTGCACCGCGCGGGCGCCGCGCACCTCGTCGTTGCTCATGCGCGGCGCCCGCGCCGTCTCCTCCCGGCCGGGCCGGGGCGGCCGACGAGGCGGTGCCAACAGCGTCCACACCAGCAGGGCCAGCAGCAGCAGCAGGCCGAAGCCGATCAGCGTGAGGGCCACCAGCGGCGACATCGCCGCATCGTACCCGGCGGCTTCAGTCCAGCGGACGTCGCGCGGCGTCGACGATCGCGTCCGGGTCCGCGTTGCCGCCGCTGACCAGCAGCACGGTGGGTCCCGGGCGCAGGCGGAGGGGCCCTTCGCCGCGTCCCAGCGCACGGTAGGCGGCCAGCGCCAGGGCCCCGGTCGGCTCCACGGTGAGGTGCGCCTCGCGCAGGTACCAGGCGGTGGCATCGAGGATCGCCTCGTCGTCGACGGCGATGAACGCGTCGACCGTGCGACGGATGACCTCGAAGGTGTGCTCGCCCAGGGACTGCGTGCGCACGCCGTCCGCGATGGTCCGGACGACGGCCTCGGCCGGCCAGGTCACGATCTCGCCACGGGCGAACGACTCGCCGGCGTCGGCGGCCCAGGCCGGCTCCACGCCGACGATCTGCGCCGTGCAGCCGTGGCCGCGCAGGGCGGCCGCGATGCCGGCGATCAGCCCGCCGCCGCCCACGCACACCAGGACGTTGGCCACGTCGGGGAGGTCGCGAAGGATCTCCAGACCCACGGTCGCCTGCCCCTCGATGATCCACGGGTGGTCGTAGGGCGGCACGATGGTGGCGCCCAACTCGGCGGCGAGGCGCGCGGCGGCCCCCTCGCGCGAGGCCTTGTCGTTGTCGCAGCGCTCCACCCGCGCGCCCCAGGCCAGCGTCCGCGCCACCTTGACACCGGGGGCGCCGTGGGGGATGACGATGGCGGCGGGGACGCCGAAGTCGGCCGCCGCGCAGGCCACCCCCTGGGCGTGGTTGCCGCTCGAGTGCGTGACGACGCCGCGCTGCCGCACCTCGAGATCGAGGCGGCCGAGGAAGTTGCTGGCGCCGCGCAGCTTGAACGAGCCGGTGCGCTGCAGGTTCTCGGCCTTCGCGAACACCGGCGCGCCGACGGCGAGCGGCAACCGCACCAGGGGCGTCCGGAACACGTGGCCGGCGACGCGGGCGGCGGCGGCGTCGAGCTCGGCGGGGGTCGGGAGCGGCATGGCCCGGTCTACCATGTCCCGCTGCCGTCTTACGGCCCGGCGAAGGTGTGCCGTGGCCCGAACGCCGCTTGCGTGCGTGGTACAACAGCCGCGAGCCGTGGCCCGGCGCCCCGCCGGGCCTCGCCACCCCATGCGCGATCCCCGTGGACCCCCGCCGCCCGCGTCGGGACCCCGGCGCGAGGAATCCATGGACGACGCCCGCAGCCTGCCGAACAGCGCCAGCCTCGCCTACGTCGAGGAGCTCTACCTCGCCTTCGTGCGTGACCCCGAGTCCGTTCCGGAGGCGTGGCGCGGCTACTTCGCCGGCCTCGACCGGCAGCCCGAGGCGGATCGCATCGCGTTGGCGCCCTCCTTCGCACGCGGAACGCTGTTCGACCCGCCGGGGCGGCGGCCGCTGGCCGATCCGGCCGCCGCCGCGCCCACCGCGCGGCCGGCCGACGGCGTGGCGCCCGGCGGCACCTCCGACGCCGAGCTGCACCAGCGGCTGGGCCGGCTGATCCGCAACTTCCGCGTGCGCGGCCACCGCGTCGCCGACCTCAACCCGCTCGGCGGCGAGCGACCGCACGTGCCCGAGATCGCGTCGGCGTTCTACGGACTCACCGAGGCCGACATGAACCGTCCCGTGTTGCCGTCCACCTTCCCGGGGGCGGCGACGGTCGGCGAGGTCATCGACGGGTTGCGCGCCACCTACACGCGCTCGATCGGCGTGCAGTACATGCACATCGACGACCTGAGCGTGCGCCGGTGGCTCCAGGCGCGCATGGAGACGACCCGCAACCGGCTGGAGTTGAGCCGCGCGACGCAGCTGCGCATCCTTGTCAAGCTCACGGACGCGGTGATCTTCGAGGAGTTCGTGCAGAAGAAGTTCGTCGGGGCCAAGAGCTTCTCGTTGGAGGGCAGCGAGAGCCTGGTGCCGCTGCTGGACCTGGCGCTCGAGAAGGCGGCCTCGCAGGGCGTGCGGGAGGTGGTCCTGGGCATGGCCCACCGCGGCCGCCTGAACGTGCTCGCCAACATCATGGGCAAGGACCCGCGCACGATCTTCCGCGAGTTCGAGGACAAGGACCCGGAGCTCCACCGCGGGCGTGGCGACGTGAAGTACCACCTCGGGTACTCGAGCGACTGGGAGACGCAGGCGGGGCAGAGGGTCCACCTGTCGTTGGCGTTCAACCCGTCGCACCTGGAGTTCGTCGACGCCGTCGTCATGGGTCGCGTGCGCGCCAAGCAGGACCGTTTCGGCGACGAGGAACGCAGCCGGGGAATGGGCATCCTGATCCACGGCGACGCCGCCTTCATCGGCGAGGGCATCGTGCAGGAGACGCTCAACATGTCGCGGCTCGAGGGCTACCGCATCGGCGGCGTCCTCCACCTGATCATCAACAACCAGGTGGGCTTCACCACCGGCCCCGAGCAGGGGCGCTCGACGACCTATGCCAGCGACATCGCCAAGATGCTGCAGAGCCCCATCTTCCACGTCAACGGCGAGGATCCCGAGGCGGTCGCGCAGGTGATGGAGGTGGCGATGGACTTCCGCCGCACCTTCCAGCGCGACGTCGTCATCGACATGTACGCCTACCGCCGCTTCGGGCACAACGAGGGCGACGAGCCGGCGTTCACCCAGCCGCTGATGTACACCGAGATCCGCCGCCGGCCCAACGTCCGCGAGGCGTACCTGGAGCGGCTGCTGGCGCTCGGCGGGGTCACGCGCGAGGAGGCCGACCGCATCGCCGCCGCGCGTCGCGAGCAGCTCGAGCAGGAGCTCTCGGTCGCCCGCACCGACGACTTCAGGCCCGTCTACAGCGCCTTCGAGGGGCTGTGGCGCAGCTACGTCGGCGGCGCCGACGACGCCGCCCCCGACGTCGTCACCGGCCTCGAGCGCGGCGAGGCCGTGCGCCTGCTGCAGGCGCTGTCCGCCGTCCCCACGGGCTTCACCCCGAACCCCAAGCTCACGCGCTTCCTCCGGGGGCGCGTGGAGATGGGGGCCGGCGAGCGGCCGCTCGACTGGGGAGCCGGCGAGGCGCTGGCGTTCGGCTCCCTGATCGCCGCCGGCGTGCGCGTGCGGCTCACGGGCCAGGACAGCGAACGCGGCACCTTCAGCCATCGGCACGCCGTGCTGCACGACGTCCTGACCGGCGCCCGACACAAGGTGTTCGACGGACTGGCCGTTCGTGGCGGCGTCTTCGACATCCACAACAGCCCGCTCTCGGAGAACGGCGTGCTCGGCTTCGAGTACGGCTACTCGCTGGACTGGCCCGACGGCCTCGTCCTGTGGGAGGCGCAGTTCGGCGACTTCGTCAACACCGCGCAGGTGGTCGTCGACCAGTTCATCGCCTCGGGCGAGGACAAGTGGCAGCGGCTGAGCGGCCTGGTGCTGCTGCTGCCACACGGCTTCGAGGGCGCCGGCCCCGAGCACTCCAGCGCCCGACTCGAGCGCTTCCTGACGCTCTGCGCCGAGGACAACATGCAGGTCGCCTACCCCAGCACCCCGGCCCAGGTGTTCCACCTGTTGCGCCGCCAGGTGCTGCGGCCCTGGCGCAAGCCGCTGGTCGTCATGACGCCCAAGAGCCTCCTGCGCCACCCGCAGGCGGTGTCGCCCCTCGACGACTTCGCCGAGGGCTCCGCGTTCCGGCACGTCATCCCGGACGACGCCGTCGACCCGGCCGGCGTCCGCCGCGTGCTCATGTGCACGGGCAAGGTGGTCTACGACCTGTTGGCCGCCCGCGCCGACGAGGGGCGCGACGACGTCGCCATCGTGCGGCTCGAGCAGCTCTACCCGTTGCGGCAGGGCGAGGTCGCCGCCGCCCTGGCGCCCTACGCGGCCGACGTGCCGGTGACCTGGGTCCAGGAGGAGCCCGAGAACATGGGCGCCTGGCGCTACCTGCGCGTCACGTGGGGCGAGCGCGTCGCGGGCCGGCCGCTCGACGGCGTGACGCGTCCAGCGTCGGCCAGCCCCGCCACCGGCTCGGCCAGCAGCCACCGCGTCGAGCAGGCCGAGCTGCTGCGGATGGCGCTCGGCGAGCCGCCGGTCGCCAGCCCGGATCGACCCCTGGCGGAGCGTGGCGCGTGAGCCGCGCCGACCATCGGACCGAGACCCCTGCCGGCGCGCGGCGCCGACCTCGAGGAGCGTGACCATGCCCGTGGACGTGAACGTGCCCAGCGTCGGTGAGTCGATCACCGAGGTGTTCGTCGGCGCCTGGCTCAAGCAGCCGGGCGACGCCGTGAAGCGCGACGACCCGCTCGTCGAGCTCGAGACCGACAAGGCGACCGTCGAGGTGCCTTCGCCGGTGGACGGCGTGCTGGCCGAGCAGGTGTTCGCGGTCGGCGCCACGGCGCTGGTGGGCGACGTGATCGCGCGGGTCGAGGCAGCAGGTGGCGCGGCGGTCGCGCCTGCCGCGTCGGCGCCGGTCGCGGTCGCCCCGGCGGCGGCGAAGGCTTCGCCCGCACCCGCGTCCGACGCCAAGGTCATGCCGGCCGCCCGGCGGGCCCTCGACGAGGCCGGCCTCGAGGCCGGCGACGCGACGCCGACCGGGCCCGGGGGCCGCGTGCTCAAGGAGGACGTGGCTCGCGCCGCCGCCGCGAAGGCCGCAGCGGCCGTGACCCCCGTGCCGGCCGCCGCCCCTGCGCGGGCCGCCGCCGCGCCCGCGGCGGGCGACCGTGAGGAAGAGGTCGTGCCGATGTCGCCGCTGCGCCGCAGGGTGGCCGAGCGCCTGGTGGAGGCCCAGCGCGCGGCGGCGCTGCTGACGACCTTCAACGAGGTCGACATGAGCGCCGTGATGGCGCTGCGTTCGGAGCACAAGGACGCCTTCGAGAAGCGCCACAGCGTGCGCCTCGGGTTCATGAGCTTCTTCGTCAGGGCGACGATCGAGGCGCTGCGCGAGTTCCCGCAGCTGAACGCCGAGATTCGCGAGCAGTCGATCGTCTACAAGAACTACTACGACATCGGCGTCGCCGTCTCGACCCCCAAGGGCCTGATGGTGCCGGTGCTGCGCGACGCGCAGCGGCTCTCGTTCGCGCAGATCGAGGCCGCCATCGGCGACTTCGGCAAGCGTGCGCTCTCCAACAAGATCGCGCCCGAGGAGCTGCAGGGTGGCACCTTCACCATCACCAACGGCGGCGTGTTCGGCTCGCTGATGTCGACCCCGATCGTCAACCCACCGCAGAGCGGCGTGCTCGGCATGCACGCGATCCAGCCGCGGCCGATCGCCGTCAAGGGCGAGGTCGTCATCCGCCCGATGATGTACCTCGCGCTGACCTACGACCACCGCATCGTCGACGGCCGCGAGGCCGTGACCTTCCTGCGGCGGATCAAGGAGGGCGTCGAGCAGCCGGCGCGGATGCTGCTGGAGGTCTGACGAGGGGACGCGTCAGCGGCCTCGGCGGCCGGGCGCCCGGTCTGCGGTAGGTGGCGCCGGGACGATCTCCCGTTCGAGCACTAAGGTTCCGGTCGCGTCGAGGACCCTGACGGCGACCCGCAAGCCCAGTCGGTCGAGCAGCCCCACGAGGCCGTCGACGGTCCACCGTTCTGCCTCGCCGCCCGCGATGGCCTGCGCCTCGTCCTTGTGCAGCTCGACGCGGTTCGCCAGGATCGCGGCTGCATCGGGTCCGTCGATGGCGCCCTGGAGCGCTCCGAGAAGCGTGGACTTGATGGCGAGTACCGCCGGATCCGGCAGGTCGAGATCGGCGAAGACGTTGCCCGTACTCCGGGTGAGGGTCTCCTCCGCAATGTCGGTCATCATCGTCCTCCGATGCGCTTGAGCCGCGAACGGATCACGGCGATGTCCTCGGCGGGGGTGGAGATGCCGTGGTGCGAGCGCTTCTGGAACACGTGTGACACGAACAGCGCGTCCGCGATGTGGGAGGCCACAACGAGTCGGTACGTGTTCCGGTCGATGTCGGTCGACACCTCAAGAACGCCACGAATCCCCCTCAGCGTCTTGCTGGACGGGGGAGAGCGACCCTGCTGGAGAACGAAGAGCGCGTGGCCGAAGCGGCGGCGAACGGCGACGGGCAACGCTCGCAGGTCGTCCAGTGTGGACCCGACCCGGACGACCGGCTTCGGCGGTCGCATGCATGCCGTTCTGCGGCTCCGCCGAAGACGAGGCCGCGGGATTTCGACGGTGGCGCTGATGCCCCGACGCATTCGCTCCTGCTGCTACTGCTCCGCCCCCTCGAACAGGTGCAGCCAGTCGCCGTAGCCCTCGGCCTCCATGTCGGCCAGCGGCACGAAGCGCAGCGCCACGCCGTTGATGCACCAGCGTTGGCCGGTGGGGTCGGGGCCGTCGTCGAACACGTGGCCGAGGTGCGCGTCGCCGTAGTTGCTGCGGACCTCGGTCCGCACGATCCACAGCGTCCGGTCGGGCTGGGTGACGACGAACTCCGAATCGATCGGCCGTGTGAACGAGGGCCAGCCGCTGCCCGAGTCGTACTTGTCGAGCGAGGAGAACAGCGGCTCGCCGCTGATCACGTCGACGTAGATGCCGTCGTCGTAGAGCGCGTCGTAGGGGTGGCTGAAGGCGCGCTCGGTGGCGTCCTGGCGCACGACGCGGTACGCGAGCGGGTCGAGGGTGGCGCGCAGCTCCGCGTCGCTGGGGAGCGGGCGCCACCACGCCGGGCGCTCGACCGTGGCATCTTCGCCGAGCGCGTAGACGGTGTCGTCCCCGTCCCAGACGCGCTCGATGAACTGGATGCGGCCGGACGCGGCGGCGTAGTAGCCGTAGCGCACTGGGTTCAGCCGGGCGAAGTCCTGGTGGTAGTCCTCGGCCAGCCAGAACGGCCCGGCGGCGGCGATCGCCGTGGCGATCGGGCGGTCGAACTTGCCGGAGGCGTCGAGCGCGGCGCGCGATTCCCGGGCGAGGCGCGCCTGCTCGTCGTCGACGGGGTAGATCGCCGAGGTGTAGGCGTGGCCGCGATCGACGAAGGCGCCGCCGGGATCGCTCGGGTCGTGCATGCGCCAGAAGGCGTCGAGCAGATGCTGGTAGCTGACGGCGGCCGGGTCGAACAGGACCTCGACCGTCTCGCGGTGGCCGGTGCCGCCGCGGACCACCTGCTCGTAGCTGGGGCGTTCGAGGTCCCCGCCCATGTAGCCCGAGCGGACGTCGCGCACGCCGGGCACCTTCTCGAAGCGCGACTCGGTACACCAGAAGCAGCCGGCGGAGAAGTAGGCGACCGCCTCGCCGGGGGCGAGCGCGACACCGTCGCCGGCTGCCGACGCCGTCGGGGTCCCCGACGAGGTCGGGGGCTCGCTCTGGGCGCTGGTGACGGCGGTCGGCCACCACGTCACCCAGGCGAGGGTCGCGGCGGAGACGAGCAGGACGGCGAGCAAGGTGCGGGACATGACCCCAGCATGCGCCGCGAGGTGCCGGGGTGACCGTGCGCCAGCCGACCGAGGCCCCCGCGGCCCGCGGGCAAGGGGGCGACCGCCCCGGCGCCGCCCCCCGCGGTACCATGCCGCCGGAGGGACCATGTCCGAGTTCGACGTCGTCATCATCGGAGCGGGCCCCGGTGGGTACGTCGCCGCGATCCGCGCCGCGCAGTTGGGCCTCGCGGTCGCCAGCGTCGAGCGCGAGCCCACCCTGGGCGGTACGTGCGTGCGCATCGGCTGCATCCCGAGCAAGGCGCTGCTGGAGTCGAGCGAGCGCTACCTCGAGGCGAAGGCCCACCTCGCCGAGCACGGCGTGAAGGTCGGATCGGTCGAGCTCGACCTCGCCGCCATGCACGCCCGCAAGGACGCGGTCGTCAAGGCGAACACCGACGGCGTCGCGTACCTCTTCAAGAAGCACAAGATCGAGCGGGTGCAGGGCAGCGGCCGCCTGGGTGGCCCTGGCGAGGTCGTCGTCGACACCGCCGACGGCGAGCGCCGGCTCGCGGCCAAGCACGTCATCCTCGCGACCGGTAGCCGGGTCGCGCCGCTGCGCGGCGTCGAGGTCGACGGCGACCGCATCGGCACCAGCACCGAGGCGCTCGCCTGGGACGCCGTCCCCGAGCACCTGGTGGTCATCGGCGCCGGCGCGATCGGCCTCGAGCTCGGCAGCGTCTGGCGCCGCCTCGGCGCCAAGGTCACGGTGCTCGAGTACCTCGACCGCATCCTGCCCGGCATGGACGCCGAGATCGCCAAGGAGGCCCGCAAGGTCTTCGGCAAGCAGGGGATGGAGATCCGCACTGGCGTCAGGGTGACGGGCGCGACGGTGAAGGGCAAGAAGGCGACCGTGTCGGTCGATGGTGCGGACGACGTCGTCGCCGACCGCGTGCTGCTCGCCACCGGCCGCAAGCCGACCAGCGAGGGACTGGGGCTCGAGGAGGCCGGCGTGCAGGTCGACGGTGAGGGCCGGGTGGTGGTCGACGCGCGGTTCACGACCAGCGTGCCGGGCGTGTACGCCATCGGCGACCTGATCCACGGCCCGATGCTGGCGCACAAGGCCGAGGAGGACGGGGTCGCGCTCGTCGAGATGCTCGCGACGGGCCATGGGCACGTCGACTACGGCCTGGTGCCGAGCGTCGTGTACACCGACCCCGAGATCGCCTCGGTCGGCCGCACGGAGGAGGAGCTCGAGGCGATGGGCATCCCCGTCCGCAAGGGCGTCTTCCCGTTCGCCGCCAACGGTCGCGCCCGGGCGATGGCGCGCACCGAGGGCAAGGTCAAGATCCTCGCCCATCGCGACACCGACCGCGTTCTGGGCGTCCACATCATCGGCCCGCGCGCCGGCGACCTGATCGCCGAGGCGGTGGCCGCGATGGCCTTCCACGCCTCGGCCGAGGACCTCGCGCGCGTGGTGCACGCGCACCCGACGCTCGCCGAGGCCGTCAAGGAGGCGGCGCTGGCGGTCGACGGGCGGGCGCTGCACATCTGATGGCCTCGGGCGTCGGGCGAGCGGTGGCGTCGGCATGACGACGCTCCTGCCCCTGTTGCTGCTGGGCGTCCTGCTCGGCTTCGGCGGCGCGTTCGTGGCGAAGGCGCTGCGTGACGGTCGTCGGGGCGCCGCGCTGGCCGTCGCGCTGCTGCTCGTGCCGGTCGTGGCGTACCTCGGCTGGTTGGCCGTGATGGTGCTCGGCGTGGGCCCGGCGATGTCCGCCTGGTGAGCCCCGCTACATAGACGCGCGCGTGTCCAGGACGCTCGTCACGGCGTGGTAGCCTGCCTGCCGTGAACGCGTTTGCCGCCGTCGCCCCCGAGGTCCGCGTCCGCGACCCGGAGCTCCGCCAGGTCGCCGACAAGGTCCTGGAGGGCAAGCGGCTGACGTTCGACGAGGGGATGGTGCTCTACCGCACGCGCGACCTGCCGGCCGTGCTGCGGCTCGCCGACGTGGTGCGCGAGCGCCGTGTGGGTCCCAAGGCCTACTTCGTGCACTCGCTGCGGTTGTCGCAGACGAACGTCTGCTACGTCGGCTGCACCTTCTGCGGCTTCGCCAAGCACTTCGGCGAGGACGGCGTGTGGGACTACGACCTCGAGGACGTGTGGGCCTACGTCGACCGCCACTGGCATCCCGACCTCACCGAGGTGCACATCGCCTCGGGGCACCACCCGAAGCGCTCCTGGGACTACTACCTCGACCTGGTGCGCGGGCTCACGGAGCGCTACCCGGGCGTGCAGGTCAAGGCCTGGACCGCCGCCGAGATCCACCACTTCACCAAGATCACGCGGCCGCGGCTCGGCTACCGCGAGGTGCTGACGCAGCTCAAGGAGGCCGGGCTGGTCGCCATGCCCGGCGGGGGCGCGGAGATCTTCGCCGAGGGCGTGCGGCGTCGCATCGCGCGCGCCAAGGTGACCGCCGAGGGCTGGCTCGAGGTGCACCGCACGGCGCACGAGTTGGGCATCCCCAGCAACGCGACCATGCTCTATGGCCACGTCGAGACGCTCGAGGACCGGCTCGACCACATGGACCGGCTGCGCCGGCTGCAGGACGACACGGGCGGCTTCTTCAGCTTCATCCCGCTCGCGTACCAGCCGGAGCACAACGCGCTGGCGGCGGAGCTCGAGGCCGAGGGCCGGCGCGCCCGCACCACCGGCGTCGACGACCTGCGCAACCTGGCGGTCGCCCGCGTGTACCTCGACAACTTCCCGCACATCAAGGGCTACTGGATCATGATCACGCCCGAGCACACCCAGGTGGCGCTGTCGGCGGGCGTTTCCGACATCGACGGCACGATCAAGGACGAGCGCATCGCCCACGCGTCGGGCGCCGAGACCGAGATGGGCATGAGCGAGGACGAGCTGGTCGCGCTGATCCGCGATGTCGGTCGCGTGCCGGTGCGACGCGACGCGCTGTACCGCGAGCTGAAGGTGTTCGCGTGAGCGCGAGGGCGCCGTCGCCGGTGAGCGACACCGGCCCGGCGCCAGCGTCCGCCGTCGCGCCGGCCGGCTGCGTCGGGCTCGTGGGCCACGACGTCGTCGTGGGCGAGCGCCTGGGCATCGTCCGCTACACCAACGTCGCGCCGCTGCACTGGGGCCTCGAACCGTGGCCGGGCGCCTGCTTCTACCGCGGCGTCCCCACCGACCTCAACGCCCGCCTGCTGGCCGGCGAGCTCGACCTGACGCTGGTCTCGAGCGCAGAGTTCGTCCGTCACCGCGATCGGCTCGTGGCGCTCCCCGACTTCTCGATCGCCACCCTCGGCCCGGTGCACAGCGTCACGCTGTTCCACCACCTCCCGTGGGCCGAGCTGGGCGGCGCGCGCATCGCGGTGTCCGCCGAGTCGGCGACCAGCGTGGCGCTGCTGCGGCTGCTGCTGGAGGCCGACGGGATCGAGGCCGAGCTGCTTCCCGCGGCCTCGGACCTGGACGCCATGCTGGCCGGGCACGAAGCCGCGCTGCTCATCGGCGACGCCGCCCTCGAGGAGGCCGTCGCCCGGCGGCCGGTTGGCGAACGGGTGCCGCGGGCCACCGACCTCGGCGAGGCGTGGTACGCGCTCACCCGGCTGCCGTTCACCTTCGCCGTGTGGGCCGCCGACCGCGAGCGGCCACCGTCGCCACGCCTGATCGCCGAGCTGCGCGCCGCCCGCACGCGCGGGCTCGGCCACCTGGCCGACGTCGCCCGCACCGAGGCGGCGGCGCGCGGGCTCTCCGAGTCGGTGGTGCTGCGCTACCTCGCCAACTTCCGGTACTTCCTCACACCGCCCGACCGCGACGGCCTCGAGGCGTTCGCGTGCCGAATCGACACCACCTTCCGGTCCGGCGAGTTGCGATACTGGGACCGATGAAAGCCGTGGTCGAGCGCGCTCGACCGACCACCACCGTCGCCCTCGCCGGGCGACCGTTTCCGCTCGGGGCCACCTGGGACGGCGCCGGCGTCAACTTCGCGTTGTACGCCGAGCACGCCACGGGCGTCGAGGTGGTGCTGTTCGACACCGCCTACGATCCCGACCCATGCGCGAGCTGGGCGTTGCGCGAGCGCACCGGCCCGGTGTGGCACGGCTACCTGCCGGGCGTGCGCCCCGGCCAGAGTTACGGCCTGCGCGTCGACGGCCCCTGGGCGCCGCACGAGGGGCACCGCTTCAACCCGAACAAAGTGCTGCTCGACCCGTACGCCCGCGCCATCGGACGCCCCTACCGCTGGCACCCGAGCCTGATGGGCTCCGTGCACGGTCCGGGCGGCGAGGCGCCCGACGAGACCGACTCGGCCGCCCACGCCCCCCTCGGCGCGGTGATCGACCAGGCCTTCGACTGGCAGGGCGTCGCCCGTCCGACCGTGCCGTGGGAGGACATGGTCGTGTACGAGGCGCACGTGCGCGGCATGACGATGCGACACCCGGGCGTGCCCGAGGAACTGCGGGGCAGCTTCCTGGGGCTGGCGTCCGAGCCCGTCGTCGAGCACCTCCGCTCGCTCGGCGTGACCACCGTGTCGCTGCTGCCGGTCACCCCGGTGGTCGACGAGCCGCGCCTCCTGGACCTGGGGCTCAGCAACTACTGGGGCTACCACCCGCTCGGTTACTTCGCGCCCGAGCCGCGCTACTCCGGCAACGGGCCGGTAACGGCCGTGCGCGACTTCAAGCTGATGGTGCGCGAGCTCCACCGCGCGGGCATCGAGGTCATGGTCGACGTGGTGTACAACCACACCGGCGAGGGCGACCACCGGGGCCCCACGCTGTCGTTCCGCGGCATCGACAACCGCGGCTACTACAAGCTGTCACCGAAGGATCAACGCTTCTACCTCGACTACACCGGCACCGGCAACACCCTCGACCCAGGCAACCCCTACGTGTTGCAGTTGATCACCGACAGCCTGCGCTACTGGGCGACCGAGATGGGTGTCGACGGCTTCCGATTCGACCTCGCGGCCGCGCTGGCGCGCGAGCTGCACGACGTCGACATGCTCTCGCCCTTCTTCACCGTGATCCAACAGGACCCGGTGCTGTCGCGCGTCAAGCTGGTCGCCGAGCCCTGGGACGTCGGGCACGGCGGGTACCAGGTGGGCAACTTCCCCTGGCAGTGGCTCGAGTGGAACGGCAGCTACCGCGACGCGGTCCGCGCCTACTGGCGGGGCGACCCGCACCGCGCGGCCGAGCTCGCCACCCGCCTGGGCGGCTCGGCCGACCTGTACGCCCGCAACGGGCGCCGGCCGTGGGCCTCGATCAACTTCGTCACGGCGCACGACGGCTACACCCTCGCCGACCTGGTGAGCTACGAGCGCAAGCACAACCATGCCAACGGCGAGCACAACCGCGACGGGCACGATCACGAGATCTCCAGCAACCTGGGTGTGGAGGGACCGACCGACCGGCCCGGTGTGCGCCGCCGCCGGCTGGCGCGCCGTCGCGGGCTGCTGGCGACGCTGCTGCTCTCGCAGGGCGTGCCGATGCTGTTGGGCGGCGACGAGCTGTCGCGCACGCAGGGGGGGAACAACAACGCCTACTGCCAGGACAACGAGGTCAGCTGGTTCGACTGGCGCCTCGATGGCGAGGCGGAGGCCTTCCTCGCGTTCACGCGCGCGATGGTGGCGTTCCGGCGCGCCCACCCGGTGTTCAGGCGGCCGAGCTTCCTGACGGGTCGCGCCCGCCCCGACGGCCGGCGCGACGTGAGCTGGTGGCAGCGCGACGGCCGCGCCATGAACGCGGCCGATTGGCACGACGACGACCCGACCTTCGGCATGCTGCTCGACGGGGCCTCGCTGGACGAGATCGACGTGACCGGCGAGCCGCTGCGCGACGATTCCTTCCTGGTGTGGTTCCACGGCCCGCGCGGCGGCGCGGTGGTGATGCCGCCGACGCCGCAGGGGGGCGGCTGGCGGCTGGCCGTCGACACCGAGGTGGGACTGGTGGCCGACGGCGGCACCGGTCCGGTGGTCGCCGCCGGCGCGCGCCAACGGCTCGTGCCCGAGGGGCTGTCGGTGTGGGTGAGCGTGGGCGCATCGGGGGCGTCTGGAGGCGCGTCGCACGCGTGATCGAGGTCGTGTTCGAGACCCACGCGACCAGCGAGGACAACGAGGCCGGGGTCGCGGCCGGGTGGCTCCATGGCCACCTGTCGGCGCGGGGACGCGCGCAGGCCGTCGAGCTGGGCGAGCGGCGCCGCGGCGGCGGCTTCGCGGCGGTGTTCGCCTCCGACCTGCGGCGTGCCGTCGAGACCGCGGAGGTCGCCCTGGGTTCCGCCGGGGTCCCGATCCTGCACGACTGGCGCTTGCGCGAGTGCGACTACGGGATGTTGAACGGCGCGCCGCGCGAGGCCGTCCACGCCGACCGCCTTCGCCACCTCGACGTGCCCTACCCGGGCGGCGAGAGCTGGCGGACGGCCGTCGCGAGGGTCGGCCGCTTCGTCGACGACCTCCCGCTGCGTTGGGCGGGTGCCCGGGTGCTGGTCATCGGCCACATCGCCACGCGGTGGGCGTTCGAGCACCGCCTGAGAGGCGTCGCGCTCGAAGACCTGGTGGCGGAGGCCTTCGAGTGGTGCCCGGGGTGGGCGTACGTGGTCGATTGACCTCCGGTTCCTGGCGCGGGTGCGGCAGCGCGGCGTGGCCGCCGCCGAGGCCGGTCGACGGGCCGGGTAACGCGCAGGGACGACGAACGGGCGCTCGCGCCGATCACCGAGTCGGGCGTCCCCGAGCTGACCCGGGTGCATGATGGTCGCCATGGGGCTGATCGCACACCCGCTCACGCCCGGCCGCTGGCCCGACCTGGAGGCCCTGTTCCGCGCCAAGGGCTGCTCCATGGCCCGTGGCTGTTGGTGCATGTACTACCGTGAGAGCGGACGGGTGCCGACGCCCGAGGGGATGACGGCGTCGGAGGACCGCCGGCGCCGGCTGCGTGCCCTGGCGGCGGCCGACCCGCCGCCGGGCCTGATCGGCTACCGCGACGGCGTCCCGGTCGGCTGGGTGGCGCTCGGGCCGCGGGCGGCGTATCCGCGGCTCCTGCGCTCGCCCGTGGCGACGGCCGTGGACGACCTGCCGGTGTGGTCGGTCGTCTGCTTCGTCGTCCCGCCCGCGGTTCGCCACCAGGGGGTTGCGGGGGGCCTCCTGCGCGGCGCGATCGCCTTCGCGCGCGAGCGGGGTGCCGTGGCGCTGGAAGCGTATCCGATCGACAAGGCGGTCCGGGGCGCGGATGCGTGGCTGTGGCCCGGGGCGATGTCGATGTACACCAAGGCGGGGTTCGTGGAGGTGGCCCGGCGGCGTCCGGAGCGACCGGTGGTGCGGCTGGTGCTGGGCCAGGGGTCCGCGGAGGCCGGTTCGTGAGCGTGGCGCCGGCGTCGGCGGGCGGTGCCGTCCCGAGCACGTGGCCCCGAGGCGCGATTTCGATATACTGAAACCACGATGGATGCCCTCGGCGCGAGGCTACGGCAGATCCGTCAGGGTCACGGCTGGACCCTGAAGGAGGTGGCGTCGCGCTCGGGCCTGTCGGTCGGCTTCCTGTCGCAGGTCGAGCGCGGGCTCACGACCCTGTCGATCGTGTCACTCCACCGCATCTGCCGCGCGCTCGGCGTCGACATGGTGGGCCTGCTGGCCGCGAGCGCGGTCGGGAGGGGCGAAGCCGTCGGCGCCGAGGGGGCGGGCGGCTCGCCGGTCGTGCCGGGCCGAGACCAGCTCGAGGTGCGCATCGGCGGCGGCCCCGTGTCGTACCGGCGCCTCTCGGGGTCGTTCCCGGGGCGGATGACCGAGGCCCTCGAGAACGTCTTCCCACCCGGGCACAGGCAGCCGCCATCGACGCACGAGGGCGAGGAGTTCGGCCTGGTGTTGGCGGGGAGCCTAACCCTCCGGGTCGATGGCGTCGACTACGAGCTGGGGCCGGGCGACGCATTCCACTTCGCGACCTCGCGGCCGCACGGCTACGCCACCCCGGCGGGTTCGGGCGCGCGGGTCTTGGTGGTGAGCACGGCCTCCTTCCTCAACGGGCGGCAGGACACCCGCGACGAGCGGAGCTCGGGGTGAACGTCCAGGTCCGGCGCGACGAGGGCACGGCGGTCGCCGCGCGAGGGCCCGTCGGCGTCGTGTTCGACGTCAAGCGCGGAAGCGCGGAGGACGGGCCCGGCATCCGGACCACGGTCTTCCTCAAGGGGTGCCCGCTGCGCTGCACGTGGTGCCACAACCCCGAGGGCATCGACCCGCGGCCCGTCCTGTCGATCGGGCCCGATCGCTGCGTGCGCTGTGGGGCGTGCGCCGAAGCCTGTCCGCACGGTGCGGTGACCCTCCTGCCCGATGGCACGCCGGTGACCGACCGGGAGACGTGTGTGTCGTGCGGACGGTGCGCCGAGGTGTGCCCGACCGGGGCCCGCACCATGGTCGGCACGGTGTGGGAGAGCAGGGCGCTGGTCGCCGACATCGCCCGCGACCGGGCGTTCTTCGAGGCCTCGGGCGGTGGCGTCACCTTCTCCGGCGGCGAGCCCCTCGCGCAGCACGCGTTCGTCCTGGCCTGCCTGCGGTCGTGTCGCCAGGAGGGGTTGCACACGGCCCTCGACACGTCCGGCTTCGCCCCACGCGAGGTCATCCTGGCGGCCGCGGCCGCCGCCGACCTCGTGCTGTACGACCTCAAGGACACCGACCCGGCCCGGCACCTGGAGAACACCGGCGTCCCCCTGGCTCCGATCACTGCCAACCTGAGGGCGGTCGATGCCGCGGGGACGAGGCTGTGGATCCGGGTGCCGGTGATCCCGGGCATCAACGACGGCGCCGACGTTCGCCGTGCGCTCGTGGCGCTCCTCGGCTCGCTCGAGCGGCGGCATCCGGTCTGGCTCCTGCCGTACCACGAGACGGCCGCCGCCAAGTACGGACGGCTCGGCCGGGCCTACGGCTTCCGCCCACAGGACGCCGGGCACGCGGAGCGACTCGCCGCGCTGGCGGGGGCCCTCCGCGATGCGGGCCATGCCGTGAGGATCGGGGGTGAGGTCCGTGCGTGATCGAGTCGCGCGACTGCGCGAAGCCTCTCTGGCGGTGCGGCCCAAGCTGACGGCGGAGCGTGCGGTCTTGATGACGCGGTTCTACCGGCAAAGCGCCGGTTCTCACGCGCCGCCGATGCTCCGGGCCCTGGCGTTCCGGTACCTGTGCGCGGAGCGGCGGCTCTACCTCGGGCGCGACGAGCTGATCGTGGGCGAGCGCGGTCCCGAGCCGCTGGCCTGCCCGACCTTCCCCGAGCTCACCTGCCACAGCCTCGACGACCTCGGCATCCTGGCGACCCGCGAGAAGACGAGCTACGAGGTCCCCGGCGAGGTGCGTGACGCCTACACCGCCGAGGTGATCCCATACTGGGCGGGGCGGTCGCTGCGCGACCGGGTGTTCGCCGCCGTGACGCCGGCCTGGCGGAGGGCCTACGACGCCGGCTGCTTCACCGAGTTCATGGAGCAGCGGGCGCCGGGCCATACGGCGGGCGACGCGAAGCTGTTCACGACGGGGCTACGCCAACTCCAGGCCGAGATCGCGCGGGTCCGGGCGGGCCTGGATCCCGACCGCGGCCCAGACGATCGGGCTCGGTTGGAGCAGCTCGCCGCCATGGACGCGGTTGCCGACGCGGCGATGCTGCTGGCCCAGAGGTACGCCGACGACGCGCGTTCGCTCGCCGCCAGCGAGCACGACGCCGTCAGGCGCGCCGAGCTGCTGCGCATCGCGGCGACGTGCGAGCGGGTGCCGGCCGAACCACCGCGCGACTTCCACGAGGCGCTGCAGGCCTACTGGTTCCACCACCTCGCCGTGGTCTCCGAGCTCAACGGCTGGGACGCCTTCAGCCCCGGGCACCTCGACCAGCACCTCGGCCCGTTCTACGAGGCCGGCCTGCGGCACGGGAGCCTGACGCGCGAGGACGCCAAGGAGCTGCTCGGGTGCCTGTGGGTCAAGTTCAACAACCAGCCCGCCCCGCCCAAGGTGGGGGTCACCGCGGCGGAGAGCGGGACCTACAACGACTTCGTCAACATCAACCTGGGCGGCCTGCGGGCCGACGGCAGCGACGGCGCCAACGAGGTCTCGCAGCTGATCCTCGAGGTGGCCGACGAGATGCGGCTGCTGCAGCCGCAGTGCAACGTGCAGGTGTCGCGCGCGACGCCGGACGGCCTGCTGCGCAGCGCCTGTCGGGTGATCCGGCAGGGGCACGGCTACCCGGCCCTGTTCAACGCCGACGTCGTGGTCGAGGAGCTGGTCCGGCAGGGCAAGCGTCTCGAGGACGCGCGCGAGGGTGGGACCAGCGGGTGCGTGGAGTCCGGCGCCTTCGGCAAGGAGGCCTACATCCTGTCGGGCTACGTCAACCTGGTCAAGCTGCTCGAACTGGCGCTGCACGACGGCCGCGACCCGCGGACGGGGGTGCAGGTCGGCCCACGCACGGGCGAGCCGGACGCGTTCGCCACCTTCGACGACCTCTTCGCCGCCTGGGAGGCGCAGCTGCGCCACCTCGTCGAGCTCAAGCTGCATGGCAACGCCATCGTGCAGGCGCTGTACGCCGAGGAGATGCCGGCGCCCTACCTCTCCCTGCTGATCGACGGCTGCATCGCCAGCGGCCGCGACTACAACGCCGGCGGCGCTCGGTACAACACGACCTACCTCCAGGGCGTGGGCATCGGGACGCTGACCGACAGCCTCTCGGCCCTGCGCCAGCACGTGTTCGAGGCCCGCACGGTCGGCCTGGCCGAGCTCGTGGCGGCGCTCGACGCGGACTACGGTGGCGAGGAACCGCTGCGGCAGCGCCTCGTCAACCGGACGCCGCGGTACGGGAACGACGACGAACGCGCGGATCGGCTCATGCAGCGCGCGTTCGGGTCGTTCTTCGACGCGGTCGACGGGCGGCCCGCGCCGCGCGGGGGGACCTACCACATCGACATGCTGCCCACCACCTGCCACGTCTACTTCGGCTCCGTCACCGGCGCCACCCCCGACGGCCGGCGGTCCGGCGCGCCGCTCTCGGAGGGGATCTCGCCGGTGCAGGGTGCCGACCGGCGTGGTCCCACCGCCGTCATGCGCTCCGCCGCGGCCATGGACCACGTCAAGACGGGCGGGACGCTGCTCAACATGAAGTTCTCGCCCAGCGCGCTCGCGGGCGAGGACGGGCTCGACCGGCTGGCGGCGCTGGTGCGCGGGTACTTCGCCCTCGGCGGCCATCACGTGCAGTTCAACGTCGTCGACGCAGCCGTGCTGCGCGCCGCTCAGGAGCGCCCCGAGGCGCATCGCGGCCTGCTGGTGCGGGTGGCCGGCTACAGCGACTTCTTCTGCGACCTGAGCCGCGAGCTGCAGGACGAGATCATCGCCCGTACGGAGCAGCCGGGGTCGTGATCCGGCGGTTCGTCCAGCGGATGGCGCGGCCCAGGCAGCCGCAGGACTGGCGCGCGCGGGTCGGCGGCCCGGGTAACGTGGGTCGGATGATCGTCCGCCCCGAGCGCGCGTCGGACCGCCCCGCCGTCCGCCACGTCCACGCCACCGCCTTCACCACGCCCGATGAGGCCGATCTCGTCGACGCCCTGCGGGCGCTGGCGCGTCCGCTCGTGTCCCTGGTGGCGGAGGCCGACGGCGTCGTCGTTGGCCACGTCATGTTCTCGCCGGTGGCGCTCCCAGCGCACCGCGAGCTGCGACTGATGGGCCTGGCGCCGCTGGCGGTCGTCCCGGCGCGCCAACGCAGCGGGATCGGCAGCGCGCTGACGCGAGCCGGCCTCGAGCGCTGCCGCGACCTCGACGTGGGCGCCGTCGTCGTCCTGGGGCACCCGGACTACTACCCTCGGTTCGGCTTCACCCGCGCAGACGCCTTCGGCATCGGCTGCCAGTTCGAGGCGCCGCCCGCCGCCTGGATGCTGCTCGAGCTCGTGCCCGGCTACCTCGATGGCGCCGGCGGCACCGCCCGCTGGCACGCCGCGTTCGACGCGTTCTGACGCTGCCGGTGCCCGGTCGCTGCACCCCCAATGCGCCGCGAGGCCCAGCCGTTACGATGCGCCGGTGACCTCGTCGCTTGCCGCGCCGCTCACGCTCCCGTGCGGCGCCGTCCTCCCCAACCGCATCGCCAAGGCGGCCATGACCGAGGCGCTGGGCGACCTGCGCGACGACGCCACCCCGGCGCTCGAGCGGCTCTACCGGCGCTGGTCCGCGGGCGGCGCCGGGCTGCTGATCACGGGGCACGTCATGATCGACCGGCGCTACCTGGAGCAGGCGGGCAACGTCGTCCTGGACGACGAGACGGACGTGACGGCGCTGCGCGCATGGGCCGCCGCGGGCACGCACGCAGGCAACCACCTGTGGGTGCAGCTCAACCACCCTGGGCGGCAGACCACGCGCTTAAACAGCCGCCAACCCGCCGCGCCGTCGGCGGTCGCGCTGCCGGTGCGCGGCTTCTTCGCTCGCCCCCGAGCGCTGGAGGAGGCCGAGATCGTCGACCTGATCGCAGCCTTCGCGCGCTCGGCGGAGATCGTGCGGCTCGCCGGCTTCACCGGCGTGCAGGTGCACGCGGCGCACGGCTACCTGATCGGCCAGTTCCTCTCGCCCCGCACCAACCGCCGCAGCGACGCGTGGGGTGGGTCGCTCGAGAACCGAGCGCGCTTCCTGCTGGAGGTCGTGCGCGCCGTGCGCGCCGCGGTGGGACCCAGCTTCCCGCTGGCGGTCAAGCTCAACTCGTCCGACTTCCAGCGCGGCGGCTTCGAGCACCGCGAGGCCGTCGAGGTCGCCCGCCTGCTGGCGGCCGAGGGCATCGACCTGCTCGAGGTCAGCGGCGGCACCTACGAGCGTGTGGCCTTCGCCGGCCACCTTGGTCGACGGTCGCCGGGTGACGGGTCCGGTGCGCCGTTCGACCGCCGCCCGGCCGCGACCCGCGTTCGTGAGGCGTACTTCCTGGAGTACGCCCAGGCGATCCGGGCCACGATGCCGGGCGTGCCGCTGATGGTGTCGGGCGGCTTCCGGACGCCGGCGTTCATGGCCGAGGTCCTTCGCGCCGGCGAGGCGGACGTCCTCGGTGTCGCGCGCCCCTTCTGCGTCGAGCCGGGGTTCCCGGCGCGGCTGCTGGCGGGCTCGCCCGATCCGCTGCCGAGCCCCGAGGAGCGCATCCGCATCGGGCGCGGCTGGGCAGGCCCCCACAGCCCGTCGGCCGACCTGAGGGCCTACAGCGCCCAGGCCGCGATCGCGTGGTTCTACCGGCAGATCGAGCGTCTCGGCGCGGGCGAGGAGCCGGAGCAACGCCCCGCTGACGGCGTCCCGGTGCTGCTGCGCTGTGTTTGGCGCGAG
>Ga0209498_1000387_pt1 | contig 27020 bp, 26 predicted proteins | sample WalLakDeSediment_FD_184131 | JGI IMG/M metagenome (GOLD analysis project Ga0209498, IMG submission 184131) | Lake sediment microbial communities from Walker lake, Nevada to study Microbial Dark Matter (Phase II) - Walker Lake 11/02/13 Deep... | ecosystem: Environmental > Aquatic > Freshwater >...
AAACACAAACTATTATCAGTCATCTTGTAAGATTTTCAAATGAAGGACGAAAAGTAAGAACTGACGGACTAACTGATTTATTATTAGTCGATAAAAAACATCACCGCAAAGTATTTAAACATTTTGATGAAGAGGGAGTGCAATCACTAAGGCTGGCATTTGAAAAGTTTAATCAGGAAATCTCCTATCTGGATCTGCATATACTGAAACTTATTTATCTGAACAATAATATTAAAAAATAAAATCGTTTGATAAACGAATCGGTCTTCCTCTTTGTTAACAATCACTCTTTATTTAACTTCGCAATGAAATAAAATCTTTAATCCATTTTAGAATTTTTACCCTGCCTGCCGGCAGGCAAGTTTTAACTTTGTAAATGAATTACCGACAAGCAAAAACAGGCAAACTGATGATAGAGATCCTTCCGGATAAATGTGACTTCTGCGGATGCTGCGTCGGTGTTTGTCCAGAAGATGCAATAGAAATGAAAGAAGCGGAGATTTTTATAATCGATCCGCGATGTACTAATTGTGCAAAGTGTGTGTGGTCTTGTCCGATTGAGGTTATTAAGTTTAATAAAGAGGGTGTTCTAAAATAATCAGCGAAAATCTGCTTAATCTGCTAGATCAGCGTTCTATTAGAGGACAATGGAACGCAGATGACGCAGATTGAACTGATTAACACAGATAATGAAAAAAGAGTACGACATAATAGTAGTTGGCGCAGGACCGGCAGGAAGCATGGCTGCACGTTTTGCTGCCGAGCAGGGTGTTTCTGTTTTGATGCTGGAGAAGGACAGAGATGTTGGGTATCCAGTGAGATGCGGCGAAGCCATAAGCAAAGTTGGTGTGGAAGAATTTATTCCTTCTGATGATAAATGGATTGCTGCTAGGATCAGTAAGTTTTCTTTTAATGCACCGGACGGGACTGAAGTAATTCTTGATTTTGGTGAAGCAGGTTATGTACTTGAACGAAGAATATTTGATTATGAACTTGCGCGAACAGCTGCAGATGCCGGTGTAGAAATACTTACTCGTGCTTATGTTAATGATCTGATTTTTGATAATGGAAAAGTAGCTGGAGTTAAGTACGAATATCACGGAGAACAAAACGAAGTAAGAGCAAAAGTTGTAATTGCTGCTGATGGGGTTGAGTCTCGTGTTGGTCGCTGGGCAGGGCTCGAAACTCACATTGATTTTCGTGATATGGAAAGTGCAGTTCAGGTTACAGCAGCAAATATCCCGGTCGATCAGAACACACTCTATTTTTATTTCGGAAAAGATGTTGCACCTAATGGTTATTTCTGGGTTTTTCCGAAGGGACATAATAAAGCGAATATAGGTCTTGGTGTAAGCGGATTAATAGGCAAGAAAAAATCTGCTCAGTCTTTCCTTGATGATTTTATGAACAAGCATTATCCGAATGCACCTGTCTTAACAAAGATAGCTGGCGGAGTTCCGTGTGCAATCACACTTAAAAAAATTTCAGCTCCGGGAATTATGCTCATTGGTGATGCAGCAAGACAGGTAAATCCATTAAGCGGTGGAGGAATTGCAAGTGGAATGATTGGTGGAAAAATTGCCGGAACAATTGCTGCCGAAGCTATTAAGAAGAATAAGCTGGATCACATTTTAACTTATGACAAAGCCTGGGCAGACAGATTAGGAAAACGTCACGAAACTTTTAACAGGATTAAAGAAGGCATATACAATTTTTCTGATGAGAAGTTTAACAACATTGCCCATTCCTTCAACAAAGTTCCGTATGAGAAAAGAACTCTCGGAAGATTATTTACTACTGCTCTAATTAATCAGCCATCACTTCTGGTTGATATTGCCAAAGTGTTTGTTGTTTAAAACATTGCACTTATTCCAATAGAAGGAAGAATACCTATCGTTTCATTAAACTCCGGTGCTTGTGTTCGCTGATCCCACCTGATACCTGTGATGTTTTTTCTGTTGTAGATATTCTGAATATCAATATAAGTTATCAATGTCCAACTGCTGAAAAACCATCTTTTATCTACCCGAACATCAAGACTATGATTTACTGGAAAACGAATGGTGTTAATCTGCTCAACACTTTGTGTTCCATCTGAATTATAAGGTGTATATGGTTTTCCGGTTGAGTATCTGAACTTTGTTGCGACTTCCCATTGTTCGCTAATCTTGTAACCACCGCTTATGTTGAAAATCCATGATTGATCGTAGCTTCCTATTCTATCCACTTTATCTAACGCTATGAAATTTGCCTCACTATATGTTAAGCTGAGAATTCCGTAATAAGGAGTTTCGGAAAGTTTTTTCTGAAGTGAAACTTCAAACCCCTTTGCTAAACCCGTTCCATCTGAGTTCAATGGATCAAGACCGAATGAGGCAAAGTTTTCATCCGAACCGGAAAATCCTGCGCCCGTGTTAGCCATTATCAGATAGGTTCGTTTTAAACTTGTGGGATAATCAAAATAATCTTTTAAGAAACCTTCAACTCTGAACAAAGCATCTGCGGAAAAGTATTGATCAACTCCAAGTACGTATTGATTAACTCTAATGTTTTTGAGTTCAATATTAATTTCATTGCCTACCAGCCAGATGTAAGAGGGTGCCTGATGATAAATGCCGGTACTGAATGTTAATGAAGTTAGATCTGTTAACCGGTACGAAGCAGAAAAACGCGGACTGAAAAATGTTTTCGTTGCTGTGGGACTAAAATAATCTGCCCTGATTCCGAGATTCAGATTTAGCTTGTCGAAGAACAGAAAACTTAAGTTGGTATATGCAGCAAGTTTGTTATAATTCTCATTTGCATTAATATCTGCGGTTGGAATGCTGTCACCAAAAGTGCTTACAAACCCGGGAACAAAAATATCGGTCTCGAAATCAATTAGCTTTGCAGAAAGACCAGCATTTAACTCTGTAATTTTAGTTAGCTTGTATGTCAGATCAGCTTTGAGTGTATTTTCCTTTTCAAGAGAATTATTTGTGAAGATCGGATTTAATAATGAATCAGTCTGCTGAGTGTTGTAGTCAACATAATTTCTGTTCAAGGTAAGATTCAGAAAACCGTTTGTAAACAGATGACGATAAGATAATCCTGTTGCGTATTGGGTTTGATCACTGCCGAGTATTCTTGAATTATCATATCGCTGGTCTTTAGTATCATTAAAATATTTTACATTATCGAATGCAGCGATGAGAAGAAACGAAATCGAATTTCTGTTATCAAACTTCCAATCATATTTTGCAAATCCATCATAATATTCAGGAACGAATGAAAAATCTGCAGCCTTGAAAATGAAATCAAGATAGCTTCTTCTTGCAGAAACTATAAATGTTGAGTTATCTGTTACAGGACCTTCAATATCAAGCCCAAACTGAGTTGCAGAGATAGTTCCCTTGCCGCCAATTTTATCTTTTCTTCCCTCGCGAAGATCGATGGTTAAAACAGAAGAAAGTTTATCTCCGTTTAAAACAGAAAAACCGCCGGTTGAGAAAGTTGTTCCGCTTACAAAATCAAGATTTACATAACTAAGTGGTCCACCTGTCGCGCCTTGCGTTCCAAAGTGATTAATATTCTGAACAGGAATTCCGTCAATCAAATATAAATTTTCTGATGGACCGCCGCCTCTAACAATCAAATCATTTCTTCCCGGGTCAGCTTGTGCAACTCCGGGTAAAACCGAAACTGCTCGAATCACATCTTCAAAACCACCGGCACTTCTTCTAATTTCTTCATTGCTGAAACTTTTAATGCTTCCAAGTTCAATCGGATTTCTGACGAAGTAATCGCTTTGCACAACAACACCTTCTAATTCGATCGCTGTTACAGTCAACTCGAAATTTACAATTGCTGGTCTGCCTGGCATTACACTGATGTCAGTTTTTGTAACGCTATTGTATCCGATGACTGAAGCACGAACCTGGTAAGTATTTGGCGGGACGTTGGAAATTGAATATTCTCCATCAAAATTTGTCGCAGCACCGAATTCAGTCCCGGGAATAATAACATTTGCACCAATAAGCGGCTCATTAGTGGATTTATCAACAACCCTGCCATAGATTGAGATATTTGACTGCTCAGAAAATGCAAATTCTGAAAGAAAAATAATTAAGATTGCCCCAGTAATATATTTCATAGTTTTTCCCACGTTAAACTTTTTATTATTAACATACGTAAACTTATTAAAGTTCTGTATAGCGAATACACTCCTGTTATAAGTTTCAATTATTGTTTATAATTGATGTGTGCAATTTCCAAAACTTGAAAATGAGAAATACTATATAACACTTAATAAATGAAGAAATTTATTAGTTTGAAGCCGGAAAACATCTGCGAGCAATTTCCCGGAATATTTACCTGGGTGTGGGATTCCAAAAATAATTCTATGAATTTCTCCGGCAATGTTGTTAATGTTACCGGATATTCCGGTGAGGAAATAAATAAGCTAGATCATAAGTGGATGTCGCTGATTGTTAATGAGGATCTTCATACTTACAGAAGAAGGCTCGATGAGTTTGAGCAGGATACATCTAAAGAGTTTATCAATCTTGATTATGGAATTACGAAAAAAGATGGTAACAGTGCTAAAATTTCTGAGCGGATAAAAATTATTAGAAATAAAGATAATAAGCCGTTAAGCAAAGTCGGTTTGGTTTCAGATGTTAGTGAGTATAACAAGGAAATTGTGCAGTTAAAAGAAAGAAATGAATATCTTGAACATCTTAATTCATCGAAAGATAGGTTTTTGTCTATTCTTTCACATGATCTGCGAGCACCATTCACAAGCATACTTGGTTTTTCAGAAATAATTTTACATGAAACAAAGCTGCCCGAAAAAGATAAAGCAGAATACGTAAAATTCATTTATGATTCTTCAAATAACCAGCTTCGGCTTGTTAACCATCTGTTTGATTGGGCGCAGATTCAAACCGGGCGTTTCAAAATGGAAATTCAAAGATTACACGCTCAGAGTATTGTACATAATTGTGTTTCTTATTTAACAGAGCAGATTATCCGTAAAAATATTATCGTCAATGTTAGAATACCTGACTCATTTTACATCGATACCGATGAGCGCCTTATCACAAAACTATTTATGAATTTGATCAGTAATGCTATTAAGTACTCTTATGAAAACGAATCAGTAGAAATAACAGCAAACATCTACAATGAAAAATTTGTTGAGTTCATAGTAAAAGATAAAGGTGTTGGTATTTCCGAATTGAACAACGAAAAGATTTTTAATATTAGTAAAATTTTTACGACTGAGGGAACAAGAGGAGAAAAAGGAAGCGGTCTGGGACTTATGCTTTCAAAACAAATAGTTGAAAAGCATGGTGGTAAGTTATGGTTCTTCTCAACCGAAGGAAAGGGAAGTGAATTTCATTTTACCCTTCCCTCTGCTACTGCTTATGCTTTGCTTGTTTTTGATGAAAAGGAGCGGCTGGATGAGCTGCAGGAGGGGATTCAGAAATATTATCCTAAACTGCAAATTCTTACTGCCGAAAACTCATTTGAAGCACTCGAAATAATATCTGCTAAATCTCCGTCTCTGATTATCATTGAACATAATCTGCCTTTAATGAATGGGCTGCAGTTAATTAATGCCGTCCGTGATAAACATAAATACACACGAATACCTTTTATTGTTTTTATTGATTCAGAATCAGCTGATTTGATCAGGGCTTACCAGGATTATAATGTAAAAATTATAAAGCAAAAACCATCAGTTTCAGAATCAGTAATAGATAAAATTGAGGCTTTACTTTATAGCTGATTGTGTATTTTTACCACAGATCTTTTTCATCATCTTGCATTATGTTATCAGAGCTTTAAAAAAGAAAAACATTAAAATGATTAACCAATCCGAATTAAATACTCTCTCAAAAAATGATAAGATAGATCATTTTTTATTAATCAGAAGAATTGAATTACGCAGCACTAAAAGCGGAAACGATTTTCTTTCAACCGAGCTTGGTGACAAAACAGCATCTATAAATGCAAATATCTGGGAAGGGTTTACTGAAATTGCCGTAAGGGGTAAAGTCGGTGACGTTGTTAAAGTAACAGGAACTGTTGAAGAATATCAGGGTGCTTTACAAATCAGAGTATCATCTATCAGGCTGGCATTGGAAAAGGACAAGGTGAAGCCGCAAGATTTTCTTCCCGTTTCAAAACGTAATCCCGATGAAATGAAAAAGGAATTCAATCAAAAATTGAAAAGCATCTCTGAAAAGCACTTGAAAAAACTTCTTCCGAATATTTTTAATGAAGATAGGTTCGGGAAATTCTGTCTTGTTCCTGCAGGCAAATCATGGCATCACGGTTATATTCACGGTTTGCTGGAACATACATTGGAAATAATAAAAATCTGTGAGTTGATGTGTGAGTTCCATCCTGAGCTGAACAGAGACTTACTAATTTCTGGTGCAATGCTTCACGATCTCGGAAAAATTGAAGAGCTTAGTTATGACTCAGCATTTGAATATACTGACAAAGGCAAGCTGATCGGACACATAGTTATTGCTTCAAATCTTGTCCGTGATGAAATAAAAAAACTTCCCGATTTTCCTGTGGAGTTAGAAAATAATCTCATTCATCTTATTCTAAGTCATCAGGGAAAGCTTGAGCACGCTTCACCGGTAGTTCCAAAGACTGCAGAAGCAATAACACTTTACCATGCAGATGAGCTTAGTGCAAAAGTTAATGCTTACAAAGGTGCAATCGAAGCTGAACTAAAACCTGATTCTAACTGGACGAAGTTTATTTATTTAGCAGATACTGATCTTCATAAATTTTCCTCACCTGGTTCAAAAGTAGAGAATTCAAAAGAATCTTTGTTCGACTAAACAAAGGAGAGATATGAGAGTAATTGTACTATTTCTTACACTTCTGATTTCTTTTTTACTCAACAGTAATCTTTTATCACAGACTGTTGAAGTGTTAATTGAGGAAGGGGATAAATTCAGCACAGAATTCAATCATCAAAACTCATTGGAGACATTTCAGCGGGCTGATAAGCTCTCACCCGCTAACTGGGAAATAATGTGGCGTATAAGTAGAGCGTTAGTTGATATCGCAAACAAATTGCCGGAAGAAAATGACACTGAAAAAGAAGCGAAGGTAAATATTTTGAGAGAAGCCTTTCTATTCGCAGATAGTTCAGTGAAGCTGGCACCTGATCAATCAGTAACTTATCTGAGAAGAGCAATAGTGAATGGCAAAATAGCTTTATTTGAAGGAGTGTTTTCTGCAATTGGAACAGTTAAAGATGTTAAAGCGGATTGTGAAAGAGCAATTCAGCTAAACAATGGTGGAAATTATGTCCAGGCACTTTCGCATTATGTATTAGGTAGAACGCATGCAAAGGTTTGCGAAAAAGCTTATCTGTTAAGACTCCCGCTCGGATTGGGCTGGGGTGACATGGAGGTTGCTATTAGAGAGCTTCAAAATGCTGTAAAGCTTAAACCAAACTTCCGGATGTTTCACCTTGAGCTGGCTAAAGCGTATTTTGAAGAAGATGAATATGAACTTGCAAAAGAAAATCTTTTACTGGTTGAAAAAGCTCCTTTTGTATTGGAAGATGATGATGAATACCTGGAAGAAGCAAATGAACTTTTAAAGCAGGTGGAGAAAAAACTAAAGTGATCGATAATATTCACAAACAATTATTTGTTATTAGTTGATTAGTTAGTGGTTGTAGTCATATAGTTGCTTGTTTTTGTTATGTGGTTTTTAACGGAGAAACTTTTGGACTATAACTAATAACCGGTTAACTATAACCAAGAACAAATAACTAAAGACTAAAAACAATTTTTCAATGACAATGCCTATTTATGACTACAAAGAACTCACTGCAAAACTCAAAGATGCTGAGGGAATAGTTTTTTTTACCGGTGCGGGCATCTCCGCTGAGAGCGGAATACCAACCTTCAGAGGTAAAGAAGGATTGTGGAATAAATTCAAACCAGAAGAGCTTGCAAATTTTGATGCATTTATGAGAAATCCCGAACTTGTTTGGGAATGGTATAATTACAGAAGAAAAATTGTTCACGAAGCCAAACCGAATGCAGCCCATCTCACAATTGCAGAAATGCAAAATCACTTCGAAGATGTAACCGTTGTAACTCAAAATGTTGACAACCTTCACAGAAGAGCAGGCAGTAAAAAAATATTTGAACTTCACGGAAACATCGAAAAGAATTTTTGTATTAGCTGTAAGAAGAATCACGACGAAGATTTAGATTTCTCTCACGGTGTTCCCAAATGCGAGTGCGGCGGTCTGATCCGTCCTGGTGTTGTCTGGTTTGGTGAATTTCTTCCTGAAGATCAGTTTCGTGGAGGTGAACTTGCAGCAATGAAAGCAGATGTTTTCTTTGTTGTTGGAACTTCTGCTGTTGTTTATCCCGCGGCTGGATTGGTGTATACTGCTAAAGCCAGTGGTGCAACAATCGTTGAAATTAATATTGAAGAAACAGAAATATCCTCATCAGTGAATTATTCTTATTTCGGCAAGGCTGGTGAAATTCTTCCGAAAATATTTGAGGAGTTTAAATCAAGAGCGGATTCATAACTTAATCCCGGATTTGAAGTCCAATAATTTTGCACAACCGCTGCAATTCCTTTTGCTCTTCTTTGCTCAGTATCTCAAAATGCTTTTTTATTGATTTAAATATGTGAGGGAGTGTTTCCAGAATTTTATTCTTTCCTTTTGATGTAAGATGAATAATAAATTGACGTTTGTCTTTTTCACCTCTTTTTCGTTGAACCAATTCTCTTCGTTCAAGATTATTAATCACCATTGTGATATTGCCGCCGCTCTTCAGAATTTTTTTTCCGATCTCCTTATGTTTCATTGGTCCAAGATGCAGTAGAGCATCCAAAACGCCGAACTGACTTTCCGTTAAATCAAATTCACTTAACTCAAGATTGATTTTAGCATTAAGTGACTCAGCCGAGCGGAGAAGCTTAATATAACTGTCCAGAGCATCTATCTCTTTTCTTGAGCCGTTGTAGTGAGTGCCCATCAGGTAATACTATTTATTTTTTCCGGGTGTTATTAAACTTAATGCAGCCGTAAAAATAACCGCACCAATTATCGTCCATAAAATGTTGTAGTTGGTTCCTCTTATCACAATTGAAAAAGGATCGGGTAGTTGTAACTCACGTGCGAGCCAGGTTCCGATAAATGCTCCAATAAAACCAACCACAATTGAAATTATGCAGCCACCACGGCTGAAACCAGACAGCGAACGTGCTATTGAGCCTGCAATTCCGGCAATAATCAGAGAAATAAGAATGTCTATCATTTCAACCTATTATTTATTAAATAATGACCAGCGCAAACTAAATTTTATCGAACTAAGAATCAATTATGTTTGTTAAAGATGAAACCAGAATCGATTAACAGCATCCTAACCTGAAAGATAGACAGTAGATTATTGAATGGATAGAAGAAAATTTTTAATAAGCAGTGCAATCGCAGCAGCGGGTTCATTGGTACTACCTCCCAAGCTGGTTAAAGGATTTAACAAGTCACTTTCCGGCAGTAATATGATTGAACCTTCTTCAAGACCGAATTTAAATAGATGGAAAGATGATGAAATTAATGTTGCATGGATTGGTCACGCCACAGTTCTGATTAATTTCTTTGGCAAATATATTCTTACCGATCCTGTCTTCTTTGAAGCGGTTGGAGTTTATATTGAAGGATATATTCTTGGACCGAGAAGAGCCAGTCTTCCAGCATTGATGCTTGAAGATATTCCAAAACCAGATATCGTTTTGCTATCTCACGCTCATATGGATCATATGGATTACAAAACTCTAAAAGCATTAACAGAAAAATATTCCGGTGAACTCGATTGTATTGTTGCATACAACACTAAGGATGTAATTGAAAATTTAAAATGGAATTCAATAAACGTAGTTGACTGGGATGAAAGAATTAGTCTTAACGGAATAAACTTTAAAGGAATTGAAGTTCAGCATCATGGCTGGCGTTATCCGGGTGAGAAAGATAGATTAAGCGGATTTATGGAAGATGGAAGAAGTTTCAACGCATTTATTATGGAAAGATATAATAAGAAAATTCTTTTTGGCGGCGATACAACATTTACGGATAAGTTCAAGAAGCATAGAGATGAGAATGTTGATATTGCAATTATGCCAATTGGTGCTTACAAACCATGGAGAAAATATCATTGCACTCCTGAAGAAGCCTTAGTAATGGCCGAATATCACCTCGGTGCAAAATATTTTATCCCTATTCACACTAAAACTTTCGATAGCGGCGAAATGATTTATGAGCCATTAGAATGGCTGGCAAAATCCAGCAAGAAATATGAGATGAAGGTCGGACTATGGGATATTGGTGAAACATTCACTCTGAAGTCCTGAAGATTTTTCGGAATAAAATTTTCATATAATGTTATTCACTCATCAGATCATTAAGAATTGTATTACAGCAACTCAAGCGAATATCGAAAGAGCAATTAAGTCCTTTTCGTATCTCCCAGAAAACCAATTTAACTGGAAACCTCAGGCAGATAAATGGAGTATTGGTGAATGTATATCACACCTTGTGAAAACTAATAATCTATACTTAACTAAAATTGAAAGCATCTTTACTTTAGCTGCCTTCGGTGCTGAAAAAGATTTTCATTATAAGCAAAGCTTTATGGGTAAATTGATTGCAAAAGGTGTTGATCCCGCAAGCGTTAGAAAAATTAAAACATTCAAAGTTTTTTTCCCGGCATCATCTAACTTTCAGAAAAATATTATCGATGAATACATCAACTCTTCGAAAAAATTTATTGAGCTTGCACGAAAAATGCTTTCGCTTGATTTGAGAAAATACAAAATAAGCTCGCCTGTGAATAATTGGATAAGATTAAATCTTGGCGATCCGCTGATAATCATTCCAAAGCATGATGAAAGACACTTAAATCAAGCGGAGAAGGTGATGAAGTCTGAGAAGTTTCCTAAATGATAAATGTTGACAGTATTTATTAAACAACAAAATAATTGCTTGACTATTTTAAATAAAAAGGTTTAATTAACTGTTACAAATATCCAGGAGTTTATAAAATGAAGCAGAAAATATTCTTTGGTTTAATTACAATTCTTTTACTCGCTTCCTGCGAGGTTCTTGATACAGATGGGCTTGATTGGACAAACAGGAAGATTATAACATCTCCCGATGATTCTCAAATCCCGTCAAGTATTAAAAAACTAATCCACACTGATGCTGCTACACTTGCATTGAGAGATGTAATTAAAGATCCTGAAGCAAAATACAATTTGGTTGAAATTCCCGCTGACTTAATCGAAATATATTATCGTGGACTCATTCACATTTACAATGCAAAGAAGTATCCTCCATATGACAAAATTAGTTCTATTCACGTTTTCCCGAGTCCAAATGTAACTGGCATTGTTGTAATGATTGACACAACTTATGAATGGACCAAATCATGGAAGCGAGGGGATCGTTTAACAGGCAATGCTTCGATCGATTCTATAATGGAAAAATATAATTTGCAATTAAACTCCTGTTATTATGATTTGGCCGCACTATACTCGCTGAGATCAATCAATACTTATGCACTGTCAAAAAAATTCGAAGGCATTGATGGTGTTAGATTTTCAGAACTAAATGGTTATATGGGCGATGGAAACGATATTCAGGCAGTAATTAATGAATCACATATACTTTATGTTTTTAGTATTGGTTGGGGTGATTGTCCATCTGGTTGTATGAGTCGGCATTATTGGGATGTTGCTGTTGAATTTAATGGTGCTGTGAAACTTATCAGAGAATACGGGGAGCCATTACCATAAAAAACAAACTCAAAAAAGGCTTTGTTCAAATTTATACCGGCAATGGAAAAGGAAAATCTACCGCGGCACTAGGACAGGCTGTTCGTGCCGCTGGGTTTGGTTTGAAGACCTACATTGCTCAGTTTATGAAAGAATTTCCGTACAATGAATTAGTGAGTCTTAAACATTTGTCTGAATGGATTACCATAGAGCAATTCGGAGGCGATGAGTTCGTTTATAAAAAAGAACTGCCGGGGAAAGAAGAACTTGAAAAAGCCAGAGAAGGGCTTCAATCAACAAAAGATAAAATGCTTGGTGGTGATTACGATTTGATAATTCTTGATGAAGCAATTGTTGCAATCTATTTTAAACTTATCAGAACTGAGGATTTGGTTGACTTCATAAAGCAAAAACCGGAAAACGTTGAACTCATTTTAACAGGAAGATATTGTCCGGAAGAGTTAATCAATTTAGCTGATCTTGTTACCGAAATGAAAGAAGTGAAACATTATTATCAGAAGGGGATTACTTCGAGAAGGGGAATTGAATCTTAAAAACTCATCATCAATAAAATTCAATTCCCTTTCTAAAAAGATTTTCGCTCTATTTAAATTTCTCAATTGCCATTGGTATGCTTACGAACCCACCCATATCTTGAAAAGTGCAAAAGCTTCGCATTTTGAACTCTCACTATTCCCTGAGGTACTACGATCTGGACTCCATTCTTCTTTATAAGTTCAATTGAACCATCATCGCACATATATACAAAATCTATTGTGCCCGTCTGCATATTTTCTAAATTAAGACCTTCAAAACTCTGGAATAGTCGCAGCTCTTCTGCAAAAACCATCTCGGGGTAAAAATGTACTGCTGCAGAATCACTATCAACAGTTATAGTAATAGTTTCACTTCCTTGAAATGCCCCAGCGGGTATTCTTAAATCTACTTCAAATTCTACCGAGTCGCCCATTTCTGAAATGTAGTAGTTTGCCATAATTATTCTTCCACCAACCGAGCCATCAATAAGCTGGCTGATTGTAAAAACACTATCCATCCACAAAGCTGACTTTTTAGGAAGCGGTATTAACTTAAATACTTGTGTATTAGAATTGTCTTCTGCTGGATTTACTGTTAAGTCAGTGGAAGTATCGCAACCAAAGAGAAATACGATTGCAGCCATTAAAACTGTTAAAATAGTTTTCATTATTCTTCCTTGAAGATGTTTCATTTATTTAAAGATCGTTAAAAATAATTTTTCTAGATACTTTGTTCCACTAGGCCGGCAATAATTTTTTCGTGCTTTAAATTGTTGAAAAAATTTGCCGCAACTGAGAGATAAGGTTTTGCTTCTTCAGTTCGATTACTTTTCTGGAGAAGTTTTCCTAACTGGTCCGAACTCTCTGCTTCGTTCATTTTACTTTCGATATCTTTATTCAAGCGGATACTGTTTTCAAAAAGTTCCTCCGAAAGCTCAAAGTTATTCATATCGTTGTGGATCATTCCCTTTATCTTGTATATATCTGCTATGGAGAGAGTATCATTTAACTTATATGCTATTTCCATGGCTTTGTCGGTGAATGCTTCAGCCAGCGCCGGATTTTTTAGTTTTGTGTAGATATATGCTTTACCTATGTAAGCAACTGCACAGTTGGACATGTAATCAGTTTCAAGAGATAAGGTAATACATTTGTTAAATTCATCCAGTGCTGCGTCATAATTTTCCATTCTTGTATATAACATTCCCATATTATGATAAACTCTCGACAACCTTCTTACATCTTTTAGCTGATTAAATATTTCCGTTGAGTTTTTATAGTTCCAGATGGCTTTTTCGTAATTACCTTTTATTGTATTAATAATTCCGAGGTTAGTTAAAATCATTGCCCGGGCGGATAAATTATCTTCTCCATTCAGATGTGTTAGTGCATTTTCAAGGTGTGTTTGTGCAATATCAAACTCACCCTTCTCGCCGTACAAAGTTCCCAGCATATTTTCGCATTTAGCTATGCCCGATTCATTTTCGGTTGATCTAAATATGCGCATTGCTTCCGATATATAATGGTTACAATCATCCCAGTATGCCTGAGCCCAGTATATTTTGGAAATCATCAAATTAGTATCAGCCTGTATATTTGCATGTTTTCTGCTCGAATGAAGTTTGCTTAATAAATCTTCTGCAATTTCAAGTGAATAAGAAAGCTCTCCGGCAAAAAACATCAATTGTGAAAGATCCAGCATTAAATTAAAGTACCGCTCTTCGGATAGTAATTTTGCGCAATACGTTACAACTTTATCTACTATCAATCTGTAGTTAGTTCCTTTGGGTGGTTCATATTCTATTTGAGATCTCTCTTGTTCAGAAATTTCAACGTTACAGTTTTGATTTAAGATATCCTTGTCAAGAACTTTAATGAAATCTTTTGCATAAGATAGTGTCAAGTAAGTATTAAGGAGTTCTCTTAAATCTTTAACTATGTTTTTATTATTATTTCTCATTTTTACCTCTTTATACGCAAATATTTTACGTGGCTGAATTAAATACCAGCATTTCTTCTATTGTTCTAACCTTTGCGTGTGCATCGATATTCTTAAAATATTCTTGTGAGCTTTCCAGGTAGCAATTTTTAGAATTGGAGTCGTTCATCTTCTCATAAAGGAGACCTAGTTCAATCGATGTCTCTGCTGCATTAATCTCATTATTAAGGCTTTTATTTATTCTCAGGCTTGTAAGAAGATAAGTTTCAGAAGCCGAAAAATTTCCCAGATGTTTTTCAATTATTCCCTTTACTCTATAAATATCGGCCAGGGTTAATTTATCATCAGAAGTATGACTTATCTCAATAGCCTTGTTGGCAAACTCTGAAGCATAGTAAAAGTCATTCAACTTAATAAGCACCTGAGCTTTGGCAAGGTAGGCCAGACAAAGAACAGATATAAAACCTCCTGCTTTGGAAGTTTTAATCGATTCATCCAGAGCCAGTGTTGCCGCTTCATAGTTACCCGATTCTAAATTTACCAAACCGATATTAAGGTTTACTTCTGAAGCGCTTTTATAATTACCAAGTTTCAGGTATATGGCAAGTGCCTTGTTAAATTGATTAATTGAATCAATGTGAAATTCCTGGATATGATATACTATCCCAAGGTTTGTATATGAATTAGCGGCCAGTTCTAAATCCTCATCACGATTAATAAGGGATAAGCTGTTTTGTAAATGCTCTTTGGCTTTTTGGATATCTCCCAGCTCGCCATATACTGTACCTAAAAGGTTCTCACATTTTGCTACACCCCTGAACTCATTATTGGTCTTGAACAGTTTCTTTGCATTTTTAATTGCTTCCTGACTTCTGGACCATTTTGCTCTTCTGCTGAAAACATCAGCTAATCCCAGTAATGATTCGGCCATTGCTAAATCATCATTGCTGAGCTTAATTGACTTTCTAAAAATCTCGTTTGCAAGATCCAGCTTACCTTCGGAAAGGCAAATATGGGCGAGTTCATTCAGAAGTTTGCAGAACTTTTCGGGTCGTAGTCTCTTTTCTGAAAAGGTAATTATTCTGTCAACCCTAACACGGTCTTTCGAGTTATGGCCATCAATATTCAACTGTTCTCTGTAGAACTCGTTTATCTTTTCAGATGTTGAGTCGGTCTCATTCGCTGTCAAATCCAGCCTTTCTTTCAGATGATCAAATGCTTCATCCTCAAGATACGCCTTCAGAAACCTGTTGAGTTCGTGCTCAAATTTATTATATGTAATTCGCATTCGATTTTCCTCCAAACGGAATTAATTTACGAAGCCATATCTTGAAAAATGTGGTAATACTGCATTTGTTACTTTCAGCATTCCAGTGTTTGGATCCATAATTACACTATCGTAATCGACAGCATACATATTTCCACTTGCATCGATATAAACAAATTGCAGAGTACTAGGATTTATACCGGTTAAGTCTGCGCCTGTAATTTCGTATGTGTATTTGACGGCTGCTTGAAATTGCATTGCCGGGCCTAAATCCATAGCAGCACCACCTGTATTATAGGTCATTGAAATGTTTTTTGTTCCGGTAAAGGCTCCAGGAAAAAAATTCAATTTAGCATACTGGTAGACTGTTCCGCCGGTGCTATTTTCATAGCTATATGATTGTTCAAATTCACCGCCGTTGGTACCATTAACATCTTGCGTATAAGTCTGTGTTTCAACTCCCAGACCTACCCTTTGCGGAAGGTTGATTAGCTGCTTATTAATTACTCTTTCCTGGGGTGCGGTTATTTCAGCTACCTGATCGCATCCTGAGAAGAAAAGCAGAGTCAAAAGAAAAGTGCTTGTTATGAGTTTCATTTTTTTATCCCTTATATGTGATTAACTGTTTTAGAAAATTTTTTCCAATTGTATCTATATAGCAGATTTGTGCAGTTAAAACTAGAAGTAACAAAATGGAGCAGAGTAATACCGGTTAGGATTACAAGAAGTGTTAGTATTTCCATCAAGGACTCTCTAGATAGTTAGTGCTAAATTTTGCTTAATTTGAAATAGTTTTAAGCTTCAGCTCCACTCCTATCTAACGAGTAAAGACTTGAAAAATGGTTTTTCCCCAAATTTCGGTTTCTAAAAAGCACCAATAAAATGCCACTTGTATTTAGGCTAAGTTTATTACTGTTACAGGCAGAAATTGCATCCTCTGATATATTTTGAGAATAAAATTGTGTATTAAAATCAGAATGCGTTAGATATTAAAACATATTCTTTGACGACAAATATTTCGGATTTTTTATTGATTCTGTTTTCGGCACTGTGTTTGAAGTTACTTCTGAAAAAAATATTGTCATTTGATCAGGCAAATATTTAAAAATTCAACTGTTTGTAAGTCAATCGAAAAAGTTTAAAAAAATTCAATCATGAATAACGTTGTTGATATACCCGGAACTTTGATACGAAATCTTCCGGACAGACATTTCTTTAATTTCATCGAATATTTTCCTTCCACTGTTTTGTTACTTGATGAAAGACTCATCATCAGGGATGCGAATAATCTTTCAGTATCAATAATCGGAAATAAGAAAAAAGAAATGATCATTGGAAAAAATATTATTGAATTTGTTCAGGGAAAGGAAGCAAATCAATTTGAAAAAATTTTACAAAAATCCCTTGCATCATTTACTCCCGGTACAGCAGAGATAATTCTTAAAATGCCCGATAATAGTAATCTAAATGTTTTATCAATGTTCAGAAGCTTTAATGATCCTGATACTGGAAAAAAATTCTGTGTGTTGGCAATCATTGATTTTACTTCTCAGAAGATGCGCGAAGAAATAATCCGGGATAGTGAAGCCAGGTTTAAGAACATGGCAAATACAGCTCCGGTTATGATCTGGATATCTGATGTGGAAGGGCTATTCAGTTTTGTAAATAATGTTTGGCTTGATTATTCCGGAGGAGAATCTGGCAGCCAGTTGGGAATGAATTGGTTAAATAATGTACACCCTGAGGATCTTCAAAAATTGTTAGATGATTACCAAAGCGCCTTAAGAACCAGGGAATCGTTCTCAGTTGAGTTCAGGTTTATGAATAAAAGAGCTAATTATGAGTGGATGCTTATAAAAGGTAAACCCCGTTATAGTGATGAAAATTTATACATGGGATTCATCGGCTCTTGTATTAACATCCAGGAACAAAAGGAAATCGAAGCTAAAATATCTAATCTGAATAACGAACTTGTTCAGACTATTGCTACTAAAGATAAATTCTTTTCGATTATTTCACATGATTTACGGAGCCCCTTGAGTGGCTTAATGGGAATATTGGATATTTTAAATTCATCTTATGAAACATTGGATGAAAATGAAAAAAGGGAAATTATTGCCGATGCCAATGTTGTTTCAAAAACAACTTATTCACTTATGGAAAATCTTTTAGAATGGTCAAAAATACAGACAGGTATAATAAACTATCAACCGGAACCGTTAAGAATTGATCGATTGATAAATAATATGGCCTCGTTATATGAGCAAAATTTGAAAAGCAAAGGAATTAAATTTAACATTAGTATTAAGCCTGACATTTTAGCATTTGCAGACAAGTCAATGACCGAAACTATTTTAAGGAATCTTATTTCGAATGCGATTAAGTTTACTTACCCGGATGGCACTATTGTAGTTTCTTCTGAAATTGATGATGATATGGTAGTTATCAAAGTTAAAGATTCAGGCGTTGGAATTGATGAAGAAATTATTCCAAATCTTTTCTGTGTTGGGGCTAGTTCCTCAACAAAGGGAACTGCAAAGGAATCTGGTACCGGTATTGGGTTAATAATCTGTAAAGAATTGGCTGAAAAACAGCAAGGAAAAATTTGGATAGAAAGTAAAAAGAATGTTGGATCAACGTTTTATTTTTCAGTGCCTATTGATAGAAATAAAACCAGTTCGGCTAGTTAATTCTCCACTCCCACGCATTTTTAACTAAACCAAGCATTGAGAAATTTATTTCTGATATTCGTTTATTGTAAACGATGATGTTATCAAACCAATATAGAAATGTTACCGGCTCATCTTCCTGAAATATGCTTTGCAGGTCTTTGTATAATTTTGTTTTTTCGGATTCTGTCAACCTTTGTTGAAGCGTATTTAGAATTTCATCTTTTGCTTTGTTTTGATATGATGAGAAATTCAGGAATCCAATTTCTTTGTCTGAATTCCAGTATGGATTTAAGTTGATAGGAATGGGTATTGTCCAACCTGCAATCCAGGCATCATAATCTCTCTTCATTAATCTTTCTATAAAAGCACCGGTTTCCAGCATTTGAACATTTACTTCGATACCGACAGCCCTGAGATTATTTTTTACAATAGTGGCAACATAATTTCTTCGCGGATTGCCTGTGTTCGTATATAAATCGAAACTGAAATCAACATCTCCATTTTCAATAATACCATCACCATTTTTGTCGTTCCAGCCAGCATCTTTTAAAATTTCTTTAGCCTTTTCGGGGCTATAGTCATTTGTTGGTAAATCGGAGTCATAATATATATTGAACATTGGAGATACTGGTCCTTTGCAAATTTCTCCAAATGCAGACAAATAGGATTCGATTATTTCTTTTCTGTTAATAGCATAAGTTAGAGCTTTTCTAACTTTTGAGGAGGAAAAAAACTTATTAGGAATTACTTTTGATTTTTGATACTCTTGAGGATTAACATGGTTCCATCCAACATAATCGTAATCTCTGCCTCTCAATGAATAGAAATTCAATTTACTAATTGCTTTTAGTTCATCTGCATCCTCGCTTTTAATATTATCCACAAGGTCGATTGCACCGGTTTTAAGTTGAATTATTCTTGACTTATAATCCGGGACAATTTTGAAAATAATTTCTTTAATATTATCAGGATTGTAGAGAAACGATGAACTATCAATCCTTAATGAAATTAATGCTTCGCGTTCCCATTTACTCAACTTAAATGGACCGCTGGTTATTGGTTCAAAATTAATTTTTGCTTGCGGGAATTCCCCTCTTTTAAACTGAGACCAGATGTGTTTGGGAATGATTTCCAGGTTTATATCCAGTAAGCTGGGGTTGCTGTCTTCCTTAAAGTTGATTTCAAGAATTGTTGGCGAAACAACTTTAAATGTTTTGTTGATATCGATTTGCATATCATCGATAGTGTAAAAATTTTCAAACTGTCCGAAAAATCTGCTCTCAACTTGGGGATCAGAATAAACATCAAATGAAAAGACGATATCCTCAGCTGTTATTGGTTTTCCGTCTGACCAGAAAATATCTTTTCGCATGTAAAGTCTAAGCAAATTATTATCCTCACTCAATTCCCACCTCTCAGAAAGCATAGGTCTAAATTCTATTATCCCCAATGAATCATTCCAAATTTCAATAGCAGGTTTCATAAATAGTAAGTCTATAAGATTTCCTTCTACTAAACTAAAAGCATACATAGGATTAATACTCTGCACATCGGACTGAATCCCTATTACGATTCTTTCATCTTTAGGATCTTTTTGAGTGGAACAACTCAGGAAGAAAACTAATATTGTTAAAAGCAGTAAGGCCGGTTTTAGAAACAGCAAAAAATTTCCATATCGCTTTTTATTTATTGAAGTAATCATATATGCAACCAATAGAATTTATAATTAAAAATAACCGCAATAATCGTTACAAAAATCGCCCCATATTTAATCAAAAGAAAGTGCCGGTGTATTAATTCAAATAAGTAAAAACTACTTAACTATTATACATATATGATAATATCTTGATTAGTATCAAAATCAACAATTTAACTTTTAATTATACTTGATAAATAAGTTAAGTATGCTTAATATTGAATAAACAGTAAACCTAATTATGAAAAACATATCTAAAGAAGATTACTTAAGTGTAATCTACAAATCGGCTGACAGCAATGGTGAAATAAGAGCTAACCAGATTGCTGAAAATCTTAACATATCTGCAGCAGCGGTTACGGATATGCTTCGCAAACTTTCGAGTGAAGGTTATGTTGAATACAAGCGATACAAAGGAACAAGGTTAACAAAGAGCGGTGAAGATTATGCGAGAAGCATGGTGAGACGACACAGAATCTGGGAGCTGTTCTTACATCAGATTGTTGGGCTGCCCTGGGATAAAGTCCATGATGAAGCACACAACCTTGAACACAGTGCCTCTGATGAATTAATTAATAGAATGGAAGAAATGCTTGACTTTCCTGAGTACGATCCTCACGGCGATCCGATTCCGGATAAAAATGGTAAGCTGCCAAAAGGAATTTCAGGAGTGCCGCTTAATACAATAGATCCCGGAAGGAAAGTCAGAGTAAATCGTGTTCACGACTTTGATAGCAGTTTTCTGCAGTATGTTTCCAAAATAGGAATTGAACTGAACAAAGAAATTACTGTTGTTGAAGCGATGGAGTTTGATAATTCCTTATTGGTTGAGATTGATAAAAAAGAAACGAGCATTAGCAGCAAAGTAGCTGCAAATATTTTTGTAACAGAGGTTAAATAAAAGAAAAATATGACAGATCCATTAATAACATTACTAATAGGTTCAGGAATAATTCTGCTTGCGGTGGTTTCATTCTTTCCTGAAAGAGGTTTAGTTGCCCGGATGAAGCGAAGCAAAACAATATCTAAAAGAGTTTTGACTGAAGATGCTCTAAAGCATTTATATGACTGTGAATATAGTGGAGTAAGCTGCACTTTAAACAGTGTTGCCGGAAAACTTTCAATCTCAGAGGATGAAGCAGCAGGACTAATAACAAAGCTTGAGGAAATGGGATTGTTAACCTCGCAGCAGGAAACACTCCAGCTCTCGAGTGAAGGCAGATCATATGCACTTAGGATAATAAGATTTCACAGGTTATGGGAAAAATATCTTGCAGATGAAACCGGTGTGGACGAATTGCAATGGCATCACTCCGCAGAAGAAGCTGAGCACAGACTAACTGAAGCTGATGCAGAAGCACTTTCTGCACAGATTGGTAATCCTGTATTTGATCCTCATGGTGATCCTATTCCATCATCATCAGGTGACCTTCCTGATAAGTCGGGAAAACCATTAACTGATTTGAAGTTCGGTGAATTTGCAAGCATAATTCATATTGAAGATGAACCCGATTCTATCTACCAGCAGCTCGTTGCCGAAGGATTATATCCTGGCATGCAGGTAAGAATGATGGAAGCAACAAAAGAACGGGTGAGATTTACAGCCAATGGAGAAGAATGTTTATTGGCTCCGCTGTTTGCAAAAAATATTACGGTTTCATCAATCAAATTTGAAAAAACTGTTGAAGGCAAATTCAAGAGTCTGTCTTCATTAAAAACCGGTGAGAAAGGCAAGGTGCTTGGAATATCAAAAGCTTTAAGAGGACAACAGCGAAGAAGGTTGATGGATCTTGGAGTTGTTCCCGGGACGGAAATTATTGCTGAGATGAAAAGTGCTTTCGGCGATCCGACTGCTTACAAAATTAAAGGAGCCTCGATTGCGCTGCGGAAAAAACTTGCTGACAGAATTTTTCTTGTCCCTGAAAACGGAGGAATGAATTGATATGAATATTAATTCAAGTAATTGCGAAACCTGTCCTGTTCATAATACTGGAAATCTAAAAAGGCTCGGCATTGATATGAGCAGCTTCGATTTTGTTGTTGCCCTTGCAGGAAATCCGAATACAGGGAAAAGTACTGTATTCAATAATCTCACAGGTCTGAAACAGCACACAGGCAATTGGCCCGGCAAAACTGTCACACGTGCCGAAGGTGGATTTGAATTTAACGGCAGCAAATACAAACTGGTTGATCTTCCGGGAACTTATTCACTTCTTTCAACAAGCACCGATGAAGAAGTAGCCAGAGATTTCATTCTTTTCGGGCAGCCTGATGTTACAGTTGTAGTTGTAGATGCAACCCGTCTTGAAAGAAACCTGAATCTCGTTTTGCAGATTCTGGAAATTACGGATAGGGTGGTATTGTGTCTGAATCTTATGGACGAAGCGGAAAGGCATCAGATTAAAATTGATGAGAGAATTCTTTCAAAAGATTTAGGTGTTCCTGTTATTCCTGCTGTTGCACGTTATAACAAAGGAATGAACGAATTGCTCAATTCAATATATGAAGTTGCGACCGGAAAGTATATCTGCAAACCATATAGATTGAAAAGCAAATCAAGAGAATTAAATTTTGCAGTAGAGAAGCTGAGCAAAATGCTGCGTGAAGAATTCCCGAATCTTCCGAATGCAAAATGGGTTGCTTTAAGGTTGCTTGAGGGTGATCAAAGTATTATTGATTCAATCAGGAATGGTGAATTAGGCAAAATCTATTCAAGTGATCAAAAGATCGAGTTAGTGACGGTTGTTTAATTAATATGAATAATGAACAGAAAAACAGAGAATCGATTTTATCCACAGCGAATAATTTACGCTGGGAGATTGGCGAACATTTCCACGACACGTTAATGGAATCTATTTATTTAAATGCTTCTGATATTTCAAAACGTGCTGTTACTATTCCTTCAGAAAAAGCAACTGTTAGTTGGGAAAAAACCGTTGATAAAATTTTAACAAGTCGGTACACAGGCTTCCCGATAATGTTCCTTATTCTTGGTGTAGTGTTCTGGTTAACTATAGAAGGAGCAAATGTACCATCTGCATTAATTGCTTCTTTCTTGTTGGACACAATTCATCCGGCATTAAAAAGTTTGTCCTCGTTTATAGGTATGCCGTTTTGGTTGGATGGAGTACTGATTGATGGTGCATACCTTGCAATGGCCTGGGTTGTAAGTGTCATGCTTCCTCCGATGATGATATTCTTTCCGCTGTTTACATTGCTGGAAGATTTCGGCTACCTGCCGCGTGTATCTTTTAATATGGATAATCTTTACAGAAGAGTTGGTGCTCACGGCAAACAGGCATTAACAATGGCAATGGGTTTTGGATGTAACGCAGCAGGTGTGGTTGCAACAAGAGTCATTGACAGCCCGCGCGAGAAATTGATTGCAATTATCACAAATAATTTTTCGCTATGTAATGGAAGATGGCCAACTCAGATTCTTATTGCAACTATTTTTATTGGTGCAGCAGCTCCTGCTTATCTTGCTGGAATAGTATCCGCGGCTGCTGTTGTTTTTATTGCTGTGCTTGGAATAGTTTTTAGCCTAGTTGTTTCATGGGGATTATCAAAATCTGTTTTGAAGGGTGAAGCATCAGCTTTTAGTCTTGAACTTCCTCCTTACAGACCACCGAGAATTTTAAGAACACTTTACACATCTCTGATTGACAGAACAATTTTTGTTCTTTGGCGTGCAATTGTGTTTGCAATACCTGCCGGTGTTGTTATCTGGCTTGTGGGAAATGTCGCAGTAGAAGGCGAGTCCATTGCCAATATTTTCATCAACTGGATTAATCCATTTGCATTTATATTAGGTCTGAACGGTGTGATATTTCTTGCATACATAATTGCAATACCAGCAAATGAAATTGTTATACCTTCTATTTTGATGTTAACCGTAGCGAATCTTGGTCTTGCCGGAGTTGGTGCAGGCAGCGGTGTAATGTTTGAACTCGATTCTGTTGCAGACACTGCAAACATTCTTAACGCCGGCGGTTGGACATTGTTAACCGGAATTAATTTGATGATTTTTAGTTTGCTGCATAATCCTTGTTCAACAACTATCTATACTATTTACAAAGAAACTAAAAGTGTAAAGTGGACTTTAATTTCCTCATTCCTTCCCATTGCAATGGGGTTGATTGTCACTTTTTTTGTTGCCCAGATCTGGAGAATTTTTGCCGGTTCGTAACAGGTTAATAATTCTTTATTTAATAATTCTAGTTCATGAATATCCCGCACAAGAATTAATAACAGACAGACCTGATCAATCAGAATCAGCTGTGACAGTTCTTCCGGGCTCAATTCAGATAGAAACAGGTTTTGCTTTTGAAAAATTAACTGAAAGTAATATCAAAGTTGAAAGCTATACAATAGCCGGCACATTGTTAAGATATGGTATAGTCGATGATATTGAGTTGCGGTTAGGGACTGCGTATCTGATTACCAATGCTCAAAGTTCTGTCGATGGTCTTGGTGATTTCCTGCTGGGAACAAAAATAAATTTTTTAAAGGAAAATAAGCAAGTTGTAGATTTTGGAATACTTGCACATGCTTTACTCCCTATTGGAAGCGCTGCTTTCAACCCGACTGAAGTAGAACCGGAAATAATCGCCGCTTTATCAAAGTCCCTTAATGATGATCTTTCTGGTTCGATAAACGTTGGTGGTTCTTGGAGTAGTATAATTGAAGAAACCTATTTAATATATTCCGCGGCAGTGGGTCTGGCCGTCAATGACAGAACAGCAACATTTATAGAAATTTATGGAAATGTATTCTCATCCTTTGCCCCGATTTATAATTTTAATGCCGGAATTACTTATCTTTTATCAGAAAATTTACAGTTGGATTTATCCGGAGGTAAAGGAATTTCCGGTATTGACTCATACTGGTTTATTAGTTCCGGACTCTCAGTACGGTTTAACAAAATTTAAAGGAATGAAATGTCCACAAAAAAACTTCGCCTTCTCTCCTGGAACGTAAACGGAATCCGTGCGATTCAGAAAAAAGGATTTCTCGATTGGTTCAAAAAAGAAAATCCCGATATACTTTGTCTGCAGGAAACAAAAGCGCATCCTGATCAGCTTGATGATGCATTGAAAAATGTTGATGGATACGAATCATATTTTTCTTCAGCGGAAAAGAAAGGCTACAGCGGAGTCGTAACTTACACAAAGCTCAAACCGCTAAGCGTGCAGAACGGACTTGGAGTTAAAAAGTTTGACAGCGAAGGAAGATTTATCATAACTGAGTTTGAAGAATTCACACTGTTCAATATTTACTTCCCGAATGGTAAAGCATCAGATGAAAGACTTCAGTACAAAATGGAATTCTATGAAACATTTCTGAAGCATTGTAAAAAGCTTCTTAAAGAAGGGAAGAGAATCGTTGTTTGTGGTGATGTCAATACTGCTCACAAAGAAATTGATCTTGCAAGACCAAAAGAAAATTCGCTGACTTCCGGTTTCCTTCCCCAGGAAAGAGAATGGATTGATAAATTTCTCGCTGCTGGATTTATAGATACATTCAGAATGTTTAACCAGGAGCCAGAACAGTATACCTGGTGGGATATGGTAACACGAGCGCGTGAACGGAACGTCGGCTGGCGTATTGATTATTTTTATATAAGTGAAAACTTCAAAGACAGAATAACCTCTGCATCTATTCATCAGGATATAATGGGTTCAGACCATTGCCCCGTTAGTATTGAAATATTGCCGAACAAATCTTAATGAATTTTTTTATTCGCTCAGTTGTTATATCTTCAAAATAAAATCTCACAGAAATTTCATTACTAAGACTTCAGGATTATTTTGATAAAAACGGGCAAATTTTTCTTTTTTCTAATAATTGTATCACTTCAGTTGTATGCACAACAGCCAACGGCTGCAAATGCAAAAATTATTGTTGATTCATATTCATTGGAAAAATCCCGCTCAATTCCGATTGGAGTTTTAGCTGAACTGGAAAATGACTGGCATCTTTACTGGCGAAATTCTGGTGACACAGGAATACCCACATCAATTGAATTTGATTTACCAGAAGGAATCAGCATCTCGGAAATTCTATGGTCTGTTCCAAAAGTTTTTGAGTTTGATGGACTTGCAAGTTTTGGTTATGAAAAACAGGTCTTGTTAATTGCTGAATTGAACATACCTGAAAACTTTGAATCAAATTCTGTTTTAATTACAGCCAGGGTGAAATCGTTGATATGCAAGGACGTTTGTATTCCGTTTAATACAAACGTTTCCAATGAAATAAAGTTGATGAATTCATTCTCAGCAGAGGATGAGATCTCGAAACTATTTTCTCAAACAAGAATAAACTTACCCGAAGCTAAAAATGATTTTGAGTTATCAGTTGTCCCTGAAGAGAATAACCTAACTATCGTATTTGAGAATCTAAATTATGATCTCGCAAAAATAAATTCGCTTTACTTTCTTCCTTATGAAAGCGGAATATTTAAGAATACTGCTGAGCAGAATTTCAAAATAAAGGATAAGAGAATTGAACTTATGATTGAATATGATCAGTTCAAAACTGAAGAATTCAGGGAACTGTTCGGAATTTTAGTTTTTCAATTTAATGATGCAGCTCAATCTCAAAAAGCTTATGAAATTAATAAACAAATAAACACCAATAACTAATTACAGGAGGTTCTATTATGAACAGAAAATTCGTAATCATATTCTTAGTCTTCTTCAGCGGCTTGGTAATTGCCCAGCAGGCAAAGCTGAACGAATCAGCGCCTGATTTCAGGCTGACAGATTCAAACGGAAGCGAACATTCGCTCAGCGACTTTGCAGGTAAAATAGTTGTGTTAGAATGGATAAACTATGACTGCCCATTCGTGGAGAAACACTACGACTCTAAAAATATGCAGAGCCTGCAGGAAAAATACTCTGAAGAGGGCGTGATCTGGCTGGCAATCTGTTCTTCCAACAAAGGCAAGCAGGGAAATTTTTCTGTTGAAGAAATCAATAAAAGATCAAAGAGTCACGGCGCAAAGTTTACTGCATACCTTATAGATGAAGTTGGAACCGTTGGAAAAATGTACGGAGCTAAAACAACTCCACATATGTATATTATCGATAAA
>Ga0209498_1000388_pt1 | contig 27009 bp, 29 predicted proteins | sample WalLakDeSediment_FD_184131 | JGI IMG/M metagenome (GOLD analysis project Ga0209498, IMG submission 184131) | Lake sediment microbial communities from Walker lake, Nevada to study Microbial Dark Matter (Phase II) - Walker Lake 11/02/13 Deep... | ecosystem: Environmental > Aquatic > Freshwater >...
CCGGGGCTGACCACGAGCCCGGGCCGCGGGTCGGCCTCAGGTCGGCCGCGGACGTGGGCCATCACGGGCCCCCTTCACTTAGAAATCTTTATGCGCTCAGGGGGCCCGTGATGCCCCACGCCCGCTACCCCGTCGATGGGGCCGGCGCCGCCAAGGCCCTGCCAAGAGCAGCGTGGTCGGCCTTCGGCATGGGGCTCGTGGCGCTGCCCATGGCAAGCCAGGCAGCGGTGGTGGGGCGTCATGGGCTCACCGAGCGCATTGCAATTTTTAAGCGAGGTGAGCCCATGACGCCCCGCCGCCGCGGTCGACCCGCCGGGCCCGCCGCCGTCACTCCTCCCGGAGGTCCTGCGCCACCGACCGCCGGCTGGTGCGCCAGGCCGGGTACAGGCCGGCGAGCAGCGCCGCGACCAGCGCCAGCGCCATGCCCTGCGCGAGTTCGCCGGTGCTGATCTCGAAACTCATCGTCCAGCCGAAGGCACGCCGGTTGATCACGAATACCAGCAGGCCCGCCAGCGCGATGCCCAGCGGCATGGCGAACAGGCCGGCGGCGAAGCCCAGCAGGCCGGTCTGGGCGAGCACCAGCGCGCGCAGCTGGCGCGGCAGCCAGCCGACCGCGCGCAGCACGGCGGTCTCGCGGACCCGCTCGAGCTGCAGGGCCTGCAGAGCTGACAGGATGCCGAGGAAGGCCACCAGCCCGACCAGGATCTGCAGCACCCGCGTGATGGTGAAGGTGCGGTCGAATACGGCCAGCGAGGCGGCCCGCAGCTCGGCGTTATTGGACAGCCAGATCGAGCTGCCCGGCGGCAGCACGCCCTCGATGGCGACGCGTGCCGCCGTCGGGTCGGTGTCCGGCGCGAAACTCACGCCAATGCCCTCGCTGCACTCGTCGCCCCACAGCTGGCGGTAGCGTTCGCGATGCAGCGCGACCACGCCGCGATCCGAGGTGTAGTCGCGAAATATCCCGGCCACCGGGAAGGACCGCTCGCCGGATGGCGTCGGCAGGGTCAGCATGTCGCCGACGCGGGTGCCGCGACGCATGGCCCAGGGCTCGGAGACCAGCACGGCCTCGCCCGCCGCGAAGCGGGCACGCGCCGTCGCCGGATCGCCTGCCAGGATCTCGGAACCCAGCCCGTCGCGGCCTGCGTCCACGGCCCACAGGCGCCACTCCTCGCCGCCGACCTGCAGCCGCCGGCGCTGGGAATAGGTCACCTCGGCATTGCCCGGCAGTGCGCGCAGGTCCGCCGAGAGGTCGGCCACGCCGCCGGCGCCCCGGCACCACGCCTCGTCTACGGCGAGGTAGAAATCCGCGACCAGTGTCTGGCGCAGCCAGTCGTCCACGCTGATGCGAAAGCTGCTCACCATCAGCCCGACGCCAACGACGGTCGCCACCGATACCGCCAGCGCGGCGACCGAGACGCCGGTGCGACTCAGCGAGGCGGTGGTGCCGCGGATGGCCATTCGCACCGGCACCGGCGCGCGCGCCGGCAGCGCCCGGTCCAGCAGGGACATGAGCCCCGCCGTCGCGGGCGGCGTGGCGAAGGCGCAGGCGAGGAACACGCCGAACAGGCCGGCGAAGGAGATCACCAGCGAGTTGCGCCCCGCGGCCAGCAGCAGCACGGCGAGCACCAGCGCTACAGCGGCAGCGGCCAGCAGCCATGGCAGCCGTCGCCGGGTGCGCCGCTCCATGGAGGCGCGCGACAGCACCGCGCGCGGCGGGATACTGGCAGCCTCCAGCGCCGGGCCAAGCGCGGCCAGCAGCGTCATGCCGAGTCCCAGTGCCGCGGCCTTGGCGAAGGGCCAGGCAGCCAGCGCGAGGGCGTCGACCCGCAGCCGGAAATACAGGTCGTCAATGGTCTGCACCACCAGGCCGGTGAGACCCGAGCCGAGCAGCGCGCCGAGCAACAAGCCCACCAGGGTACCCGGCACGCCGACCACCAGCGCCTCCGAGAGAATGGCGTGCACCAGGCCGCGCCGGTCCACGCCGACACTGCGCAGGATGCCGATGGTGCGGGTGCGGCGCACGACCAGGAAGTTCATGGTGCTGTAGATCAGGAAGGCGCCGACCAGCAGCGCCAGCAGCGACAGTGCGGTGAGGTTCAGCCGGAAGGCGCGCGTCATGCCGAAGGTGGCGCGCGAGCGCGCGGCGGATTCCACCAGCTCGACGTTGTCGGGCAACAGTGCCGCGAGACCGGCCGCGACATCGCTCGAGACAATCAGGTCGATGCGGCTGAGCGCACCGGTCATGCCGAGCAGTTCCTGCGCCGTGGCGATGTCGGCGAACACGTAACCCGAGGCGGCCGCTGAGCGCGCCGCGTCCGGTTCCAGCCGGCCCGCGACCAGCAGCTCGACCGCGCCCTCGGCGGTGACCGCCTCGATGCGGTCGCCACGCGCCACGCCGAGCTCCTCGGCCAGCGGCGCCGGTACCGCGACCGCGCCGGGCGTGGTGAGCAGCGCCAGCAGGTCGAGATCGCCGCCGAAGGCCGTCAGCTCATCGCGAAATGGGGCCTCCACGAAGGGATCGAGGCCGAGCAGCACGACGCGGCGGCCGCCGGGCAGGGTGAGCGCGCCCTCGACGGCGGGCGCAGCCGCGGCCGGTTCGCCATGCCGGCGCATGGCCGCGCGCAACTCGGGGTACAAGCCCTCCTCCAGCCGGCCGGAACGCGGCAGGACCTGGTGGGTGGCTCGACCCATGACCATCTCGGTGGACACGTCGAAGGCGCGCCTGGCGCTGGCGCCAGCGAGGTCGACGCCGAGCACCACGGCGACCCCCAACGCCACGCCGGCCACCGCGAGCGCGTACTGCCAGGGATGACGCGCGAAAAAGCGGCGGCCGGAGCGGGACAGCAGGCGGCTCACGGCGTCGAGATCTCCAGCCGACCCTCGTGAATGGTGAACACGCGGTCGGCGACGCCGACGACTTCCGGGCTATGGGTCGCCATGACCAGCGTCGTGCCTTCGCGCCGGCACAAATCGTCGAGCAGGCTGAGCACCTGGCGCGCGGTCTCCAGGTCGAGGTTGCCGGTCGGTTCGTCGGCGATCACGAGCCCGGGTTTGTGAATGAGCGCCCGGGCCAGCGCGATGCGCTGCTGCTCACCGCCCGACATTTCCTCGGGAAAGGAGCCGCCGCGATCCGGCAGCCCGACCGTCTCGAGCCAGCCCTGCGCGCGGCGCAGCGCCTCGGCGCGATCGACGCCCAGCAGGTCCAGCGGCAGCAGGAGGTTCTCGAGCGCCGTGAGCGTCGGCACCAGGTTGAAAAACTGGAACACGAAGCCGATGCCCCTGCGCCTGAGCTTCGCGAGCCCGTCCTCGGACAAGCCGGACAAGGCCTCGCCGCCGATGCGCACTTCGCCGCGGCTCGGCCGGTCGAGCCCGCCGATGATGTTGAGCAGTGTGCTCTTGCCGGACCCCGAGCGGCCGACCAATACGATCAGCTCGCCCCGCGCGATGTCCGCGGTGACGCCGTCGAGCACCTTGTGGGGTCGGCCATGCTCGTCGTAGTCCTTGCAGACGCCGTCGAGCTGGATGTGGATGGGGCGGTCGGGCTGGGACATGAGGCGCTTCCTGGCGGGCACGGCGCCGTGTTCGCCGCGGCGCGGGTTCCGGTTCCACGGCCGCCGTCCGGCAGCACACGGGAAGAGGCGCATCGGCGCGCCCCGGGAAGCTCAGGATATCAGCCGGCGCCCGGAATCAGGCGTCGCGCTCCAGGTCGCGGAACTGGCGGCGCACCTCGTAGCCGGGATCGGTGACGATCCGCTCCAGCACGCGGATGCGCTCCTCCAGCCGGTTCAGCCGGTCCTCGTCCGCGGGCGAGACGTTCTTGCGCTTGTGTTTCAGCCAGCTGGAATACATGGAGGCGATCACGCTCAGGAAGACAATGATGACGACCATCTCGAAAGGATTCACGGCGAACTCTCCTCCATCAATTCGCGACTATTCTAGCGACGTTCGCCGCGCTCGAGGTCCTGGAACTCCCGGTCCAGGTTGAAATTGCGCGAGGTCACGTAGCGCTCCATGCGCTGCAGCTTGGCGTCGGCGGTGCGGAAGCGGTGCCGGACCTCCGACAGGGTTTCCGCCGGCGACACCCGCACGCCGCGCCAGAAATCCCGGTCATCCTCGTCGCGATAAAGCTTCACGGGCTTGGTCGGCAGCAGGAACCACAACGCCAGGTAGATCAGAAACACGGCAGGGAAGAAAAACATGCCGATGACGGTCAGCACCCGCGTGAGCGTCAGGTCGAAGCCGAAGTACTCGGCGAGGCCGGCGCACACGCCGCCGAGCTTGCCGGCATCCGGGTCACGGTAGAACCGCACGGGGCTGGGATCGCGTTTCATGCTTCCATCCTCTCCTCGCGGCGCCGGCTCCGGCGCCAGATCTCGCGCTCATCGCGGCTGCCGTAATAGGTGAGCGGCTTGCCCGGCAACAGCAGGCCCGCCACCAGGTAGGCCAGCGCGACCGGCACAGTGAACAGCACCAGCAGCACCGCCATGATGATCCGCAACGCACCCAGCCGGAAACCGAACTGGTCGGACAGGCCGGCGCATACGCCGAACAACATGCCGTTGGCTGGGTCGCGATAAAACAGGGCGTTCGCGGGAGCGCGGCGGCGGCTCATGTCTTCCTCCTCCAGTCGGGCACCTGGTCGTCCAGGATGGTCTCCAGCGCGTTGATGCGGCTTTCCATCTTCTGCGCGTCCTGCCAGAGCTCCTCCAGCATCCGCTGCTCGTCGCCCGACAGCGTTCGTGACGACTTCCACTTGGTTACGTAATGCAGAACCACCACCAGCGGCAGCACGACCGCCGCGAGGATGATCAGGAATACGCCAAACATTTCGCTCATTGCAGGGTTCCTTCAGTCCTTGCCGTGGCTTGCCGTACTCAGGCCTTGTCGCGGTCCTCGCCGCCGACGCGACGCTTCAGCGCGGCCAGCTCGGCCTCGACCGATTCCTCGGACTCCAGGCTGGCGAACTCCCGGCCCAGGTCCTTGCGCTTGCCGAGGTCGTAGGACTCGACGCGGCCTTCCACGTCCTCGAGCTTACGCTCGAACTGCTCGAACCTCACCAGCGCATCGTCGATCTTGGTCTCGTGGATCTGCCGGCGCATTTCCAGCTGGTGGCCGGCGGTGCGATGGCGCATGACCATGGTCTTCTGGCGCGCCTTGGCGTCGGCCAGCTTCTCCTGCAGGCGGGCCATGTCGTCGTTGAGGCGCGCCAGCGCGTCTGCAACCTGGGCGCCCTGCTCCTCGATGGAGGCCACGCGCTGCTCGGCGTGGGCCTTCTCGGAAAGCGCGGCGCGGGCGAGATCATCACGGTCCTTACGCACGGCCAGCTCGGCCTTGCGCGCCCAGTCGTCGCCCTCGCGCTTCGCCTCCGCCAGCCGGCGGTCGAGCTGCTTGCGGTCGGCAATGGCGCGGGCAGCGGCCGAGCGCACCTCGACCAGCGTGTCTTCCATCTCCTGGATGATCAGCCGGACCATCTTCTCGGGGTCCTCGGCCTTCTCCAAGAGAGCGTTGATGTTCGAATTCACGATGTCAGAAAAGCGGGAAAAAATGCCCATGGCGGTTCCTCCGGTGGTCTGACTAAGGTTTTGCAGGAACCGTGCCAAGTGACGGCCAGCTTTAACATGCTGTTTTATAGGGGCTTTTTTTGCGCCCTCGGAATAACCTGGTGTTATCTGCCTCGATAAACTGGTGCCATACACCATTACCTGTCAGGATTCGCCCATGGAACACGAGTCTGGCAGCCCGATGCTCGGCGCGTCGCCCGCCTTCGGGGCGATGCTCGAGCAAGTTTCGCGCCTCGCGCCGCTGGACCGCCCGGCGCTGATCATCGGCGAGCGCGGCACCGGCAAGGAACTGGTCGCGGCGCGGCTGCACTACCTGTCGCCCCGCTGGGAACAGTCGCTGGTGAAGCTGAATTGCGCGGCACTCACCGAGAGCCTGCTGGAATCCGAGCTCTTCGGGCACGAGGCCGGCGCGTTCACCGGCGCCACGAAACGCCACGTCGGTCGCTTCGAGCGCGCCAACGGCGGCAGCCTGTTCCTCGACGAGCTCGGCACCCTGCCGGCGCGCATGCAGGAAAAGATCCTGCGGGTGATCGAGTACGGCGAGTTCGAGCGCGTCGGCGGCAGCGAGACCCTGAAGGTGGATGTGCGCATCGTCGGCGCCACCAACGAGGATCTGCCGGCTCTCGCGCGCGCCGGACGCTTCCGCGCCGACCTGCTGGATCGGCTCGCCTTCGACGTGGTGAACGTCCCGCCGCTGCGCGCCCGCCTGGAGGACATCCTCGAGCTGGCGCAGCACTTCGCGGTTGCATTTACGGCCGAACTGCGGCGCCCGTTCTTTCCGGGTTTCAGCGAGCGCGCGGTGGATGCGCTGCTTGCCTGGCAGTGGCCGGGCAACGTGCGCGAACTCAAGAACGCCGTGGAGCGCTCGATCTACCGGGCGCCGGAGCCGGACCAGGTCATCGACGAGATTCATTTTGATCCGTTCGCGCCTGCGCACGGCGCATTGCCGGGGAACACGGCATCCGAGTCCGTCGCAGCAGCTCTCGGCGCAGCGACCGCGGCGCCGGTGGCCTCGCTGCCGCTGGATTTTCGCACCGAGGTCGCCGGTTTCGAGCGACGCCTGCTGGCGCGCGCCCTGTCAGCCGCCGAGGGCAATCGCCGGGTGGCCGCCGAGTCACTCGCGCTCAGTTACGACCAGCTGCGCGGCCTGCTGCGCAAGCACGACGTCGGCGGACCCGGCCGCCCCGGCAGGCCTGAATTGGGGTCAGAGCCCTATTTTCGTCGGAAATAGGGCTCTGACCCCAATTTCCCTGCGTCAGGGCAGTTCGCGCAGCCGGGTAATGGCGTCGCCGTAGGCGCGCTCGAGGGTGCCGGCGGCAGCGACACTGACGCCCAGGTCTTTCAGCAGCCCGTCGCGCAGGTCGTAGATCCAGCCGTGCACCTGCAGCGGCTGGCCACGGTCCCAGGCCTCCTGCACCACCGTGGTATGGCAGACATTGACCACCTGCTCGATCACGTTCAGCTCGCAGAGCCGGTCCACCGCGGCCTCCTCCCCGGCATCATGTCGAATGGTCGCGCGGTGTCGCGCGTGGATGTCCTGCACATGGCGCAGCCAGTTGTCGCTGAGTCCGACGCGATCGCCGCGCAGCGCGGCGCGCACGCCGCTGCAACCGAAATGACCGCAAACGATCACATGCCTGACCTTGAGCACGTCCACGGCGAACTGCAGCACCGACAGGCAGTTCAGGTCGGAGTGGACTACCAGGTTGGCGACATTACGGTGCACGAACAGCTCGCCGGGCAGCATGCCCACAATCTCGTTGGCCGACACCCGGCTGTCCGCGCAGCCGATCCAGAGGTAGCGCGGCGATTGCTGCCGCGACAGCTTGATGAAGAACTCCGGGTCCTGTTGGCGGACCCGCGCCGCCCACGCGCGATTGCTCGTGAACAACTCGCGGATGTCGTCGCCGGGCGAGTCCGTCATGCCGATGCCTGCTTGTCGCGGGCCTTGGCCTCATCGGCCTGGTTGGCCTCGGCCGAAGCCACCTTGGTCTCGGCGGCCTGCCCTGCCGGCCCGAGCAACACGGCGAACCAGCGGGTGCGCGGGTCGGTTTCCAGTGCGATCTTCACGGCCATGGTCAGCGGTCCGGACAGCAGCATGCCGACCGGGCCGAGCACCCAGCCCCAGAACACCAGCGAAACGAACACCACCATGGTGGACAACCCGAGGCCCTTGCCCATCATCCTCGGCTCGATGATGTTGCCGAACACCATGTTCACGGCCACGAAACCGGCGATCACCAGGACAACGCCGGTCCAGTCCAGCGCCACGAGGGCGAGTAACACGGCCGGGACCGCCGCGATGATGCTGCCGATGTTCGGCACGTAGTTGAGCAGGAACGCCAGCACACCCCAGAGCATCGCGAAATCGAGGCCCACCACCCACATCCAGATGGCGATGGTGGCGCCGGTCATCAGGCTCACCAGGGTCTTGATGCGCAGGTATTCCTGCAGCCGCTCGGAGAACTCGCGAAACGAGTCGAGCACGTCGCCGCGTTCGCCGAGAGCCTGGCGCACCTTGTGGGGAAAGCCGGATGCCTCGACCAGGATGAAAACCACGGTGAGCAGGATGAGGAAAAAGTTTGCCAGGGCGGTGCCCAGCCCGCCGCCGATCTGGCGCACGAAAGACAGCGCGGCGGCCGGCTTGATCAGGTCTTCGACTGCTTCTCGGCCCGCCTCGATGCCGTGGTCACCCAGCCACGCCGCCGCCGACACCACCAGCGCCTGGATCTTGTCCTGGTACTCCGGCAGCGCGACGATGAACGCGTCGAAGGAAGCGCCGACGATCGCCGCAAGCGGGAACCAGATCAATACGAGTCCCAGCAGCAGCACCACCATCGCCACCGGCAAGGGCACGCGCCGGTCGGTGAGCCAGAGCAGCGGCGGGATCAGGATGGTCGCCAGCACCACTGCCAGCAGGAACGGCACCACCATCGATGCGGCCAGCTTCAGTCCGCCGATGATAATCACCACCGCGGCGGCGCCGAGCAGCACGTAGACGGGACCCGGGCCTGGTCTCGCGGGATCGCTCATGGTCGGTTTACGCGCCTTTCGGAATTGGGTTGCGAGGCCATAGAGTACGATACCCCGGTCAGGCGCGGATACCGCCGGCCGACCACGACCCCGTGAGGCGAACATGACGACCCTTGGCACGCCCCTCTCCCCCACCGCGACCCGCATGCTGCTGCTCGGCGCCGGCGAGCTGGGCAAGGAAGTCGCCATCGAGGCCCAGCGGCTGGGCGTCGAAGTAGTCGCGGTGGACCGCTACCCGAACGCGCCGGCCATGCAGGTGGCGCATCGTGCGCACGTGATCGACATGCTGGACCGCGCCGCGCTGCGCGCGCTGGTCGAGGCGGAGCAGCCGGACCTGATCGTGCCCGAGATCGAGGCCATCGCCACGCAGGAACTGCTGGCGCTGGAGACCGAGGGCTGGCGGGTGATCCCGACCGCGACTGCGGCACGACTGACCATGGATCGGGAGGGCATTCGACGGCTCGCCGCCGAGGAGCTCGGGCTGGCGACCTCGCCGTTCCGCTTCGCGGACACGGAAGAGGAATATCGCGCCGCGATCGAGGCGGTTGGATTGCCCTGCGTGGTGAAGCCCGTGATGAGCTCTTCCGGCAAAGGCCAGTCCACCGTGCGCAGCGAAGCCGACATCGCGCGCGCCTGGCAATACTCCCAGCAGGGCGGGCGCACCGGCGCCGGCCGCATCATCGTCGAGGGCTTCGTCGAGTTCGACTACGAGATCACCCTGCTGACGGTGCGCCATGACGGGCAGACCAGTTTCTGCGCGCCGATCGGCCACCTGCAGGTGGACGGCGACTACCGCGAGTCGTGGCAGCCGCAGCCCATGAGCCCGTTGGCGCTCGAGCATGCCCAGGCCATCGCCGACGCCGTGACGCGCCGGCTCGGCGGCAGCGGCATTTTTGGCGTGGAGTTGTTCGTGCGCGGCGACGAGGTGCTGTTCAGCGAAGTCTCGCCGCGGCCGCATGACACGGGACTGGTGACATTGGTGTCGCAGGGCCTTTCGCAGTTTGCGCTGCACGTGCGCGCGATCCTCGGCCTGCCGGTGCCGAACATCCGCCAGTGGGGCCCGGCGGCTTCCTGCGCCATCCTCGGCGAAGGCGAGTCGAACCTGATCCGCTATGCCGGCCTGGGCGAGGCGCTGGCCGCACCCGACACCGAGCTGCGGCTGTTCGGCAAGCCCGAGGTCCACGGCAAGCGCCGCCTCGGCGTGGCGCTGGCCCGCGGCGCGACCATCGACGAAGCCCGCGCCAAGGCCCGCGCCGCCGCCGCCCAGGTGCTCGTTACGGCGACGTGATGCGAATACTGCCGCTGCCGGTGGTGATCCGGCCGGTGCCGGCGCCATCGCCGAGCACGGCGCTGAAGCTGCGCCGACCCGACTCGACGTTGCTGATCACAGGCACGTCGACGCGGAAACCGCCGCTGCCGGTGCTGAGCTCGACGGCCAGGGACAATGGCGAGGAACTGTCCACGGTGACACTGCCGCTACCCGTGCGCACCAGCAGCTCGCGCACGCGGCCGAGGTCGCCCGCCACCGTCACGCTGCCCGAGCCGGTCGCGATGTTGAGGTCCGGACCGGCCGTGAGGCCTTCCACGCGCACGCTGCCGGAACCGGTGCGGGCGTTCAACGAACCGACCGCATCGTTGACCCGGACGCTGCCCGAGCCGGTCTCGGCGGAAATGTCGCCGTCCACTCCGCGTAACGTCGCGCCGCCGGAGCCGGTCTTCGCCTGCACGCGGCCCAGCACATTCTCGAGGCTGACCGCGCCGCTGCCCGTGCGCGTATCCACGTTGCCGCGGAACCCGGCGACGCCGACGCGGCCCGAGCCGGTGCTCACCGCGAGCTGTCCCACGCCGTCGGTGACGCGCACGGCGCCGTAGCGTGCCGTCAGCGCCAGGCTGCCGTCAATCCGGTCCGCCGCGATCCCGCCGACTTCGTTGCGCACTTCCACGCTGCGGCCTGCTGGCACGACGATCTCGAGATCGACGCGCACCGTTTCACCGCCCGAGCTGCTCACCCGCATCCGGCGGCCCTGGTAGTCCAGCGTCGCGTCGAGCCGGCGAAACTCGTCGCCCTCGTAGTGAACGCGGGACAGCTTGTCGGGATATTCGACCACCACTTCGACGCCGTCACGCCCGTTGGTCCGGCGCAGCCGGATGGCGTCCGCTACGTCCTGCTTTTCCGCGGTAATGCGCGCGCGGATCACCACGTCGCCCTCGCCAGGCACCAGTTGCACGGCGCCGACCAGGTTGTGGACCCGCACCGTCTCCGCGCCCTCCAGGCGCAGTTCCATCATCCGCTCGGCAGCCGCCGCCGGCAGCGCCGCGAACAGCGCCAGCGAAACCAATAAAACCCGGGTTGCTCTCATGTCATCCAGCCTCCATCTCTACTGTCAGCCGCGATACGACCCGGGTCACCCCCGGCACGTCGGCCGCGACGCGCATTGCATGTTCCAGCCGAGCGATGTCGTGCACGCGTCCATGCAGGGTCACTACGTCGCCGGTTGACGACACCGTGATGTCCTCGCCAGCCAGGGCGGAATCGATCCGCATCCGCGCATCCACCTCGCGCGCCAGCGTGCCGTCGGCCGGCAGCGCGCCGGTCGTCGCCACCCGCGCCGGGGTGACGCCGACATTCCGATCGCTCGCCCATTCCACGTCGGCGCCACGCTTGGCTCCGTCGCCGCCGACCACGAACACGCAGCCGGTCGTGCTCACCGCCATTGCCGCCAGCATCAACACACCGGCCCGCAGCCAATCAATTCGCGTCTTCATCACCTGTGCTCTCTTTTCAAGGTTGCAAAAATTGCCCGGCAGCACCGTCACGACTCGTCCCGCCAGCGGCGCAGCCACACCGCGCCGGCCAGGAACAGCAGCCCCACGGCGATGCCGATCCACAGCGACGGCGCCGCCAGCAGCCGGCCGGGCGTGAAGAACTCACCAAGGGTCGGGAACGTCGAAATCGCGACGTCGTCCACCAGGATCGAATGCTGGTCGCCGCTGAACGCAAGCTCGAAGCCGCCGACCATGCGGTGGCCGATCAGCTCGGCGAAATGCTGCGTGCCGAGCAGCGTGCGCTCCGCCACCACCACCAGCACCGGCGGCAGCAGCGCCCAGCCCAGCACCGCCCGCTTGGCGAAGGCCGAGACGAGCAGCAGCCAGCCGTCGATCGGCGCGAACCACAGCGCCTGGAAGGCGAGCGAGTACAACAGCATCATGGTGACGCGTGCGATCGCCGCGGGCGCCACCGACAGCGCCTCCCCGGCGCCCGCCGAGGCCAGCGCCAGGCCGCCAATGAGCGATACCAGCACGGCCGTCACCACGAACACCACCACCGTCAGCAGCGGAATCGCCACGATGCCCGTCAGGTATTTCGAGCCCACCACCTGGAGGTCGGAGACCGGCAGCGACTTCCAGAACAGGATGCTGCGGTCCTTGCGCTCCGCGTACAGGGCGTCGAGGAAGTAAAAGAACACCACGAAGGTCATGACGAGGTTGAGCACCATCGCAATCGAAACCAGCATCACCTGCAGGCCGGGATAGAACGCGGCCGGGTCGGCGCCCTCGGCGAGCTCGGCGAGCGTCATTTGCCCGTCCAAGAGGCCTACGCGCACCAGGCCGAACACTGCCAGGATTGCGGCGAGCACGAACAGCGCGCCGAACACCGAGGTCACGGCCCAGCCGGAGCGGTGCTCGATCAGCTCGCGGCGGATGAGCGTCATCAGCTGCTTCATGACCCGGCCCTCCTGACCTTGGCGACGAACAGGTCGGCCACGCCGGGTACCTTGATGTCGCCCAGCGGCGCGAGCTCGTCACGCGTCCTGCCCTCGAAGACGAAGTAATGACGGCCGAGGCCCTGGCGCTCGGACAGCGGGCCGAGGGCGCGCGCCGCCTCGGCGCGATCCGGCCGCACCGCCAGCTCCAGGTACTTCTCGCCGAGCGCCTCCATGCTCTCGTTGAGCACGATGCGGCCGTGGCTGATGAACATCAGGTCGGTGAGGATGTGCTCGACTTCCTCCACCTGGTGCGTCGTCAGCAGGATGGTGCGCTCGCCGTCGAAATAGTCATTCAGCAGCGCCGCGTAAAATTCCTTGCGGTAGATGATGTCCAGCCCAAGCGTCGGCTCGTCGAGCACCAGCAGGCGCGCGTCGATCGCCATCACCAGCGCCAGGTGCAGCTGGGTCACCATGCCCTTGGAAAGCGCGCTGATCTTGCTGTCGCGCTTGATCTCGGTCTGGGCGAGAAAAGCCTCGGCCTTCTCGCGGCTGAAGCGGGGATGCAGGCCGGCGGTAATGTCGAGCGCCTGGCGCACCCGCAGCCAGCGCGGCAGCACCGCCACGTCGGCGATGAAGCAGACCTGGCGCATCAGCTCGGCGCGCTGGCGGCGCGGATCCAACCCGAGCACCTCGAGCTGGCCGTGGTACGGACCCAGGCCGAGGATCGCCTTCAGCGCCGTGGTCTTGCCAGCGCCGTTCGGCCCGATGAGGCCGACGATGCGCCCTGCGGGGATCTCGAAATCCACGCTGTCGAGCGCCACGGTGCTGCCGTAGCGGCGCGAGAGTCCCTGCGCACGGATCACGGGGTTCACTTGGCATCCTCCTTATCGTTCAGCTGGTCGCGCGCCTGCGCCAGCAGCTCTTCCATGTCGAGGTTCAGGCGCTGGATGGTCGCCACGACTGCCGGCCACTGCTCCTCGAGGAACGCCTGGCGCTCGTCCTTCATGAGCGCCTTGCCGGCGCCCTCGCGGACGTACATGCCGCGGCCGCGGCGCTTCTCAACCAAGCCCTCGTCAACCAGCTCCTGGTAGCCCTTCAGCACGGTCAGCGGATTCAGCCGGTACTCGGCAGCCACCGTCCGCACCGACGGTAGCGCGTCGCCGTCCTGGAGCACGCCTTCCAGGATCATGGTCACTACCCGGTCACGGAGCTGCCGGTAGATGGGTTGGGCGTCGTTCCATTCACCTTCCATGGGAACCTCCGTGCTCCTCAGGCCATCATCGAAGCGATGGTGAGGCAGGCGATGGCCAGGATGGTCAGCAACCGCATCGTCTCTTCATGTGTCTTGCGCGTCTTCATCGCGGGCCTCGTTGGCGGATGTCCGCCGGTGTCTGGGTCGCTATCTGAGCCGGTGTTGTAGTGAACTATAACACTAATTCCAGAGAACGCAAGCCCCCGTGCAACAAGGTCCGGCGACCGGCCTGCCGGGCTGTTAAAATGCGGCCCAGGCGCCGTATCCAGGGCCGGTCCCAGCGGGCCCGGGCGCCAGCAACCCGACAAAACCCAGAACAGGGAGTCCCTCCATGACCCAACCCGCGAGAGTCGCCATTACCGGCGCCGCCGGCCAGATCGGCTACCAACTGGCCTTCCGCATTGCTTCCGGCCAGCTGCTCGGCCCCGACACCCCCGTGATCCTGCAGCTGCTCGAGATCCCGCCGGCGCTCGGCGCGCTCAAGGGCGTGGAAATGGAGCTGCTGGATTGCGCCTTCCCGACGCTCGCCGGCGTCGTGGCGACCGACCAGCCGGACGTGGCGTTCCGCGACGCGAATTACGCGCTGCTGGTCGGCGCCCGGCCGCGCGGTCCCGGCATGGAGCGCAAGGACCTGCTGATGGAAAACGCCAAGATCTTCTCCGCACAGGGCAAGGCGCTGAACGACCACGCCGACCGCAAGGTGCGGGTGCTGGTGGTCGGCAATCCGGCCAACACCAACGCGCTGATCGCCTATTCGAACGCCCCCGACCTGGACCATGCGCGCTTCACCGCCATGACCCGGCTCGACCACAACCGCGCGCTCGCCCAGCTGGCGGCGAAGACCGGCGTGAGCGTCAACGACATCCGCCAGATGACCATCTGGGGCAACCACTCCGCGACCCAGTACCCCGACATCGCCCATTGCACCGTCGCCGGCAAGCCGGCGCCGTCACTGGTCGACGCGGCCTGGGTCAAGGACGATTTCATCCCCACCGTGCAGCAGCGCGGCGCGGCCATCATCAAGGCCCGCGGCCTGTCCTCCGCCGCCTCGGCCGCCTCGGCCGCCATCGACCACGTGCGTGACTGGGCGCTGGGCAGCGCGGCGAACGACTGGGTCAGCATGGCCGTGCCCTCCGACGGCAGCTACGGCGTGGCCGAGGGGATCGTGTATTCCTTCCCGGTGCGCTGCAAGGACGGCCGCTGGGAAATTGTCCAGGGCCTCGACATCAGTGACTTCAGCCGCGAGCGCATGAAGCTCACCGAGGCCGAGCTGCTCGAGGAGCGCGACGGGGTCAAGGACCTGCTCTAGCTGCCGTGGGCCGTGGCTGCGCGCGAAAGCGCGCAGCCACGGCTCCCAGTCGCCCCGGAGCATCAGGGCGTTTTGGCGAACAACCGTTGCAAGGGTTATATTCAAACACTTGTATGGCTCCCGCCCTGGAGCCGACGACCCGCAAGCTGGAGGGGGTTCATCGTGGCGACACTGTTCTGGTTATTCGTTTTCTTTGGTGGCGCGATCACGTTAGCCTACCGGCGCGCCAGCCTGGGCGTGTTCACCGCCGCCGCCGCCGCCGCGCTCGTGGCCTACACGCTGTTCGGCAGCGGCGGCATCCTCTGGACCCTGCTGCTGTGGGTGTTGTTCGCCGGCCTGGTGGCGCTGAACCTCACCGACGTACGGCGCGAGCGTCTCACCCGCCCCATGCTCGGGATGTACCGGAAGATGCTGCCCTCGATGTCGCGCACCGAGCGCGAGGCGCTCGAGGCAGGCACCGTGTGGTGGGAAGGCGAGCTGTTCGCCGGTGTGCCGCGCTGGCAGAAGCTGCTCGGCGCCCCCGCGCCGCAGCTGTCCGAAGAGGAGCAGGCCTTCCTCGACGGGCCCTGCGAGGAACTCTGCCGCATGAACGACGAGTGGCGAGTCACGCACTCGCTGCTGGACCTCGCGCCGGAGACCTGGCAGTTCCTGCGCGACCAGGGTTTCTTCGCGATGATCATCCCGAAGCGCTACGGCGGGCTCGAGTTCTCCGCCTACGCGCACAGCCAGGTGCTGACCAAGATCGCCAGCTGCAGCGCCACCCTCGCTTCGACCGTCGCGGTGCCGAACTCGCTCGGCCCGGGTGAGCTCTTGCTGGTCTACGGCACGGAGGAGCAGAAGGATCGCTGGCTGCCCGGGCTGGCCGCGGGCAAGGAAATCCCCTGCTTCGGCCTCACCAGCCCGCGTGCGGGCTCGGACGCAGCCTCCATCCCGGACGACGGCGTGGTCTGCAAGCAGGTCGTCAACGGCGAGGAGGTCCTCGGCGTCAGGCTCAACTTCGAGAAGCGCTACATCACGCTCGCGCCGGTCGCGACCGTGGTGGGCGTGGCGTTCCGCCTGTTCGACCCGGAGGGGCTGCTCGGCGGTGAACGGGACGTCGGCATCACGCTGGCGCTGGTGCCGGCGGACACCCCGGGGCTGGAAATCGGCCGCCGCCATATTCCATTGTCGGTGCCCTTCATGAACGGCCCGGTGCTCGGCAAGGACGTGTTCCTGCCGCTGGACGCGATCATCGGCGGGCCGAAGATGGCCGGCCAGGGCTGGCGCATGCTGATGGAATGCCTGTCCGTCGGACGCTGCATCTCGCTGCCGTCGAACGCCAACGGCGGCGCCAAGGCCGGGGTGTTCGCGACCGGAGCCTATGCCCGGATCCGCAAGCAGTTCGGCATGGCGATCGGCCGCTTCGAGGGCGTCCAGGAGGCGCTCGCCCGCATGGCCGGCTTCGCCTACATCGTCGATGCGGCGCGCAGCGTCACCATCGCGGCCGTGGACGCCGGCGAGAAGCCCGCCGTGCCGGCCGCAATCCTGAAGTATCACTGCACCGAGATGGCGCGCGTGGTCGCCAATGACGCCATGGACATCCACGGCGGCAAGGCGATCTGCATGGGCCCCGGCAACTACCTCGGCACCGGCTACAACTCGATTCCCGTGATGATCACCGTCGAGGGCGCAAACATCCTGACGCGCAGCCTGATGATCTTCGGCCAGGGCGCGATCCGCTGCCATCCCTTCGTGCTGAAGGAGCTGCACGCGGCGCAGAACCCGGATAAGGAAGCCGGCCTGGAGGCCTTCGACCAGGCGCTGTTCGGCCATCTCGGCTACGCGTTCTCGAACGCCGCCCGTGCCCTCGTGCTCGGCCTCACGGCCGCGAGGTGGGCGGACACGCCGACGCGCGGTCCCACCCGCCGCTATTACCAGCACATCGGCCGCTTCAGCGCGGCCTTCGCGCTGGTGTCCGACACCGCCATGCTGACGCTCGGCGGCGCCCTCAAGAAGAAGGAAATGCTGTCCGCGCGGCTCGGCGACATCCTCTCGAACCTCTACCTCGCCTCGATGGTGCTGAAGCACTTCGAGAACCAGGGACGCCGCGAAGCCGACCTGCCGCTGGTGGAATGGAGCTGCCGCTTCCTGCTGTACCGTGCCCAGGAGCAGCTGCACGGCTTCCTGCGCAATTTCCCGGTGCGCTCCATCGGCTGGCTGCTGCGGCTGGTGGTGTTCCCGCGCGGCCGCAGCTTCAGCTCGCCGCGCGACGGCCTGTCGCGACGCATCGTCGAGGGCGTCATCAGCCCCGGCGAGATGCGCGACCGCCTCTGCGACGGCGTTTACCGGACCGTCGAGCCCGGCAACCCGCTCGGCCTGCTGCAGGAGGCGATGGAGCTGTCCATCGAGGTCTCGCCGCTGGAGAAGAAACTGCGCAAGGGCGCCAAGGACGGCCGCATTCACGCCCTCGACTTCGCCGGCCAGCTGGAGGAAGGCGTGGCCGCCGGGATCATCACGGCGGACGAGGCCGAGAAGCTGCGCGTCGCCGACGAGAAGGTCATGGCGCTGGTGAACGTGGACGATTTCGGGCCGGAGGAGTTCGGCACGCCGATGCACATGGCGAAACCGGCGCGCAAGGGCAGGCGCGCTGCGGGCAAGGACGACACGGAAGCGAAGACGCCTGAGGCCGCCGAGGCCTAGCCTCGGCGCGCGCGCAGCCCAGGAATGCGCGGGGCGGGCATCACTTACGAGGTCGCGCTCGAGCCGGACCCCGAGATCCTCGGCGAGTTCGAGGCCTGGCTCGAGTACCACATGGACGACATGCTGGCGCTGCCGGGCTTCACCGGCGCCAGCGTCCACAAGGCCGAGGACCCGGAGACCGGCGCGCAGCTGCGCGTGGTGCGCTACGAACTCGAGGACCGCGCGGCGCTCGAGCGCTACTTCGAGGAATTCGCTCCGCGCATGCGCGCCGAAGGCCTGGCGAAGTTCGGCCACCGCTTTCGCGCCACCCGCCGCATCGTGCTCGAGGGCCGCGACGCCAAGCTGACGGACGCGCGCCCCTGCCCCAACTGCAACGAGCTGTTGTGGGGCCAGTACTGCGCCAGCTGCGGCCAGCGCGCGCGGGTGCGCATGATCACCTTCTGGGAGTTGCTCAAGGACGCCGGCGACCTGCTGGCCTCATTGGACTCGCGCATCTGGCGCACCCTCGGCCTGCTGATGTTCCGGCCGGGCTGCCTGACGCTCGACTACCTGCAAGGCAAGCGCGCGCGCTTCGTGCCGCCGATGCGGCTGTTCATCGCCACCACACTGGTGTTCTTTTTCATCGCGACGCTGAACGCGAAGTTCGACTTCGGACCGGACAGCGACCTGGTCATCGGCGCGGGCGACGGCTGGCAAGACGCTGTCGAACAGGTGACGGGCGAAGCCGACCCCGACGCCATGTCCGAGTCCCCGGCCACACCCGAGGCCGCGGCGCCGCCCGAGCCGCAGGTCCGGGTCGGCGGGATGAATTTCGACGACACCTGCAACGTGGACTACTCCGGAGTGCCCGACTGGCTGGCCCGGCTGTTGCCGGCCGAGCGCGCCGTGGAGATCTGCGAGCGCATCACCCTGGATCGCGGCCGCTCGTTCCTCCGGGCCGTGCTGGCCAATATTCCGGCGATGATGTTCTTTTTCCTGCCGCTGATGGGACTGGTCATGAAGCTGGCCTATCCCTTGTCCGGCAAGTACTACGCCGAGCACCTGCTGTTCCTGGTGCATTACCACTCGTTCTTCTTCCTGCTGAACATTTTCGTGATCGGGATGCGCTGGGGCGTCGAAGCGGCCTCACCGGGCTTCGGGCCGCTCGGGGCAATGACCGCGGCAGCGTACTTTTACATCCCCATCTACCTGTTCCGGGCCATGCAGCGGGTGTACGGCCAGGGCTTCCTGGCGACCTCCTTCAAATACGCGCTGATCAGCTTCGCTTACCTGTTCGCGCTGCTCGTCACCTTCATTGGCGTGCTGCTCTACACCGCGGTCACGCTCTGACGGATTGCCCCGGCGACGCTCTCCGGTGCATCATCCGGGACCCTGCCGCGGGAATCACCGCGGGGATGTAGAGGCATGTACGCAAGCTTTTTCGGACTCAACGAGAAACCCTTCTCCATCACGCCGGACCCCAGGTACCTGTACCTGAGCCGCCGGCATGCGGAGGCGCTCGCGCACCTGCTGTACGGCATCACCGAGAGCGGCGGCTTCATCCAGCTGACCGGCGAGGTCGGCACCGGCAAGACCACGGTAGTGCGCAGCCTGCTCGAGCAGCTGCCGGAGCATGCCGAGGTCGCCCTGGTGCTCAATCCGCGGTTGTCACCGCAGGAATTCCTGCTGACTATCTGCGACGAACTGCATATCGAGGTGCCCGACCGCGACAGCCAGAAATCGGTGGTGGACACGCTCAATGCCCACCTGCTGGAGGCGCACGCGGCCGGGCGTCGCGTGGTGCTCATCGTCGACGAGGCGCAGAACCTGTCGACCGAGGTGCTGGAGCAGATCCGTCTGCTCACCAACCTCGAGACCGCCAAGCAGAAACTGCTGCAGATCATCCTGATCGGCCAGCCCGAGCTGCGCGAGGTGCTGGCCCGCAGCGACCTGCGCCAGCTGGCGCAGCGCATCACCGGGCGCTACCACCTCGAGCCGCTGGAGCACGACGAGGTGAAGGCCTACATCCGCCATCGCCTCGAGGTGGCCGGCAGCCGCGCGGAGCTATTCACCTCGGGCGCCATCAAGACGCTGCACCACAACTCCGGCGGCGTGCCGCGGCTCGTCAACGTCATCGCCGATCGCGCGCTGCTCGGCGCCTGGTCGCAGGAGCAGCCGACGGTCTCCGCGGCCATGACCCGCAAGGCCGCGCGCGAGGTGTTCGGCGAACGCATCAAGCGCCGCGCACAGCGCTCGCCGGGCGTCACCGCGATCCTGCTGGGCCTCGCCGGCATCGCCATCGCGATCGCGGCCGGCATCGCCACGTCCATGCTGCGCCAGCCCGCCCTCGCTCCGCCCGCCGCGCAGGTCGCGCCGGCCGCGACCGAGGGCGTGGTGGTGCGCCCGGCGCAGCCGGTGGTGCGCCCAGCGGAAACCCCGGCCGCCCCGCCGCCGGCCGTCGTGACGCCGGCACCGGTCGAGGGCCCCGCGCCGCCGCCGGAGCGCCTCGCCGACCAACTGGCGCGCGGCGCCCTCGACACGGGCACCGACACCGCCTTTGCGGCGCTGTTCAGCCGCTGGGGAGCCTCCTATCGTCCCGAGCGCGGCCCGGCCTGCGAGCAGGCGCAGGCGGAAGGACTGCGCTGCCTGTTGCAGCGGGGCACCTGGGGCGAGCTGCTGGCGCTGGATCGGCCCGCGATCATCGTGCTGACCGCGCGGGACGGCCGCGAGCACCAGCTGCTGCTGAACCGGATCTGGAACGACTCGGCCGAACTGTTGGCGGGCGCCGAAACGCTGGCCGTGCCGCTCGGGGAACTCCTGAGCCTCTGGTACGGCGAGTACCTCATGCTGTGGCGCCCCGAGGCCGGCGATGGCCGAGTGCTGTCGCGCAATGCAGTCGGGGCCGACGTGTTGTGGCTGCGGCGTACGCTCGGCGAATTGCGCGGCACGCCGGTACTGCCTGCGGAATCCGACGTCTACGAGCCCGGCCTGGAGGCGGCAGTACGGGAATTCCAGCGCTCCCGGCGCATCGGGGTGGACGGAATCTCGGGCGCCATGACGTTGATTTCGGTGAACAACGCGCTCGACCTGGGCAACCGGCCGCGCTTGCGGGGAGACGACTGAGATGTCGCTGATCCTCGACGCGCTACGCAAGTCGGAACACCAGCGGCAGCGGCAGGTCGGTCCCGGGCTGGCAGTGGTGCCGGAAAGCCCGGTGAGCCAGCGGCCGGCAACCTGGCTGCTGGTGCTTGGCGGCCTGCTGGCGCTGAACATCCTCGTGCTGCTGGCCCTGCTGCTCACGGGCCGCGATCCGGAGCCGGAGGCCGTGGCCGCGCCTGCGGCGGAACCGGTCGCGCAACCGGCGGTGTCGGCCCCGCCACCCGCCGTAGCGCCCGCCGAGCCGCGCCGTACCGCGCCGGTGGCGCTGCCCGCGCGGCCGCCGCGCAGCGAGGTCCGGCCCCTGACCACGGAGGTCGCCGCGCCACCGCCGGCGGCCGCGCAGCCCCCGGCGGCCTCGGCCGCGCCGGCCGGCGCCGCGCCGCGGGCCGCGGCGCCGCCGGGAGTATCGGCCGAGCAGGCGACCGCGGATGCCCGGCTGCCGCGCTTCACCGACCTGGTGCTGCGCGGCGAGCTCAACGTGCCGCACATGCATATCGATATCCACGTCTTCAGCACTGTCGCTGCAGATCGCTTCGTGTTCGTCAACATGCGCAAGTACACCGAGGGCCAGGCGACCCAGGAGGGTCCGCGGATCGAGCGCATTGCGCGCGATGGCGTCGTGATGGAGCACCAGGGCACGCGGTTTTTCCTGCCCCGGGACTGAGAAATTGGGGTCAGAGCCTCTTTTCCTGGGAAAAGAGGCTCTGACCCCAATTTCCCCTTAAACGGGTTCGACCAGCGAGGGGTCCTCGTTGAAGGGGCTGTTGACGCGGCGGCTTACGGGCCACGCCTCGAGGAGATCGTCGGGCGCGGGAACGAGCAGCGCCTGCAATTGTTCCGGCGCGGCGGCGCCATCCAGCCAGGCGTCGCGACCGGCCGCGTCGAGCACCACCGGCATGCGGTCGTGCAGCGACTGCATGAACTGGTTGGCGCCGGTGGTGATGATGGTGCAGCTGGCCAGCGGCGCGCCGCCGTCCGGCGGATCCCAGAGCTCCCACAGGCCGGCCAGCGCCAGCGGCTCGCCGCCGGCCGCGTGGATGTACCAAGGCTGCTTGCCGGACGCCGTCTTCTGCCATTCAAAGAAACCATCCGCCGGCACCAGGCAGCGCCGCTTGCGGAACGCCGCGCGGAACGCCGGCTTGCCGGCGACCGTTTCGCCGCGGGCGTTGATCATGCGGTTGCCAATGGACGGATCCTTCGCCCAGAACGGCACCAGCCCCCAGCGGGCCAACGCCAGCTCGCGCGCCGGCGCGTGCGCGGCGTCCTCGTCGAGAAATGCCGAGCGCCGCACGATCGGCACCTCCTGGGTCGGCGCGATGTTGTAGCGCGGCGCGAGGTCCGACGCGTGCATCTCCGTCACCCCGAACAGCCGCGTCACGGCCTCGATGGGGGTGAAGAAAGCGTAGCGGCCGCACATGTCAGTCCCGGATGCCGGTGCCCTTGTTCAGCAGGTACAGCGACACGCTGTACAGCAGTACGATCGCCACGAAAATGATGGCGTAGGCCGTGCCGATCGGGATGTCGGAGGCGCCGAGCACGCCGTAGCGGAAGGCGTTCACCATGTACAGGATCGGGTTGGCGCGCGACACGCCCTGCCAGAACTCCGGCAGCAGCGAGATGGAGTAGAACACCCCGCCCAGGTACGTCAGCGGCGTCAGGATAAAGGTCGGCACGATGCTGATGTCGTCGAACTTCCTCGCGAACACGGCGTTGATGAAGCCGCCGAGCGAGAACACCACCGCCGTCAGGATCACCGTGGACAGCACGATCCACGGATGCTGCACCTCGAGGCGGGTGAAAAACAGCGCCACCACCGTGACCACGCCGCCCACCATCAGGCCACGGATCACGCCGCCGGCGACGTGGCCAAGCAGGATCAGGTAATTCGGCATCGGCGAGACCAGCATCTCCTCGATGTGGCGCCCGAACTTGGCGCCGAAGAAACTGCTCACCACATTGCCGTAGGAGTTGGTGATCACCGCCAGCATGATGAGTCCCGGCGCGATGAACTGCATGTAGCCGAAGCCATCCATCTGGCCGATGCGGCTGCCGATCAGGCTGCCGAAAATGACGAAGTACAGCGTCATGGTGATCGCGGGCGGCAGGATGGTCTGCACCCAGATCCGCACGATGCGGTTGTACTCCTTGATCACCAGGGTGGAGAAGGCGTGCCACTGGGAGCGCAGGTCCATCGACAAGCTCCTCAGGCGGCCCGGCCGTCGATCTTCTGGTCCACGAGGCGGATGAACAGTTCCTCCAGCCGGTTTGCCTTGTTGCGCATCGAGGCGACCTTCACGCCGCCGGCGCTGAGCGCGTGGAACAGTTCGTTGATGCCCTGCCCGCTCGCTACGTCCACTTCGAGCGTCCCCGGATCGACCCGCCTGACCGTATAGCCGTCCAGCGCCGGGAGGGTGTCGATCTCGTTCTCCAGCGTCAGCACGAAGGTCTCGACCTGCAGCTTGCGCAGCACCCGACTCATGCGGTCGTTCTCGATGATCCGGCCCTGGTCGATGATCGCCACATTGCGGCAGAGGTTCTCCGCTTCCTCGAGGTAGTGGGTGGTGAGAATGATGGTCACGCCGTCGGCATTGACCTTGCGCAGGTAGTCCCACATGGAGCGGCGGATCTCGATGTCCACGCCGGCGGTCGGCTCGTCGAGAATCAGCAGGCGCGGCTCGTGCACCAGCGCGCGGGCGATCATCAGCCGGCGCTTCATGCCGCCGGACAGCGAGCGCGCGATGTCATGGCGCCGGTCCCAGAGCTGCAGCTCGCGCAGGTATTTCTCGGCGCGCGCCAGCGCGACCTTGCGCGACAGGCCGTAGTAGCCGCCCTGGGTGGCGACAATGCTTTCCACCTTCTCGAACTGGTTGAGGTTCAACTCCTGCGGCACCAGGCCGATGCAGGCCTTCGCCGCAGAAAAGTCGCGATCGATATCGTGGCCGAACACCGTCGCGGTGCCGCCCGTCTTGGTCACCAGCGAGGTGACGATGCCGATCGTAGTGCTCTTGCCGGCGCCGTTCGGCCCGAGCAACGCGAAAAAATCGCCCTCCTCCACGTCGAGGTCGATGCCTTTCACGGCCTGCATGCCGTTCGGGTACGTCTTGCTGAGTTGCCTGAGTTCGAGGGCTTTCATGCGCCTGCCTGGGTGCCGGGCCGCGGCGCCGCGCGGGAGGCGCGGCCGGGGCGGGCCGACGAAGACCGCCATTCTACCAACCTTCGCGGACCCGATTGGTGGCGCTCCTCAGCGGCGAAAACCCCGCGCAGGTGCGATCGGGCTCTCGAGGCCCAGGCAACGGCGGATGGTCCATTGCTGGCCCTGCGTCGCCAGCAGTCGCAGGTAGCGGGCGTCGTCCCGGGCCGCGGCGTCGATCAGGCCGAGCCAGAGCGGCTCCCGCCCCGGCAGGCGGCCACGCAGGCGCGGCGCCGCGAGCGCGGCGACGATCCCGAGCGTACCGATCTCGAGCTTGTCGAGACGAGTACGCGTCCCCGCTGGCAACCCGATCCAGCTCGACACGCTCTCAGGCGCGTCTCGCGCCATGCGCCGCACGACCGTCAAGACAAGCAGTGTGAAGCGCTCTGTGGCCGGCTCTCCGGAGACATATCCGGGATCCAGGTCCCGCACCCCGGGAGACAACAACCGTGCCCACGCGGCCTCGTCCTCGAAACCGAAACCGAACAGCGCGAACGGCAGCGCCGCGAGCCGCTGCCGCGTGTCGGGCCCGATGGCGCGTAGCTCCGCGAGTACCCTGGGCGGCAGCCCCGCGTCCGTGCCCCGGCCCACCAGGCCGAGAAACGCCTCGTTCAATTCCGCCAGGTCGCATGCCAGCAAGTTTGTCTCTTTGGTCATGATCTCCTCCCCCGACATGCCTCGAGGTTAGGACGCCACCGGCGGCAAATGACAGGGCGATTTCCACGCGCTCTGACGAAAAACGACCCTAGTCTGCCATATATGGTGATTTTTTCCCAAATATGGCATTTTCATGACACGAAGAATCCCGGAGACTGTTCGCCCGACGACAGGAGGCGACATGAGAATCACCGACGACCGCTATGCCGGCGAGCAGGCCCGCTTCGATCTCGCGATCCGCCTGATCAAGCACCAGGCGCGCACCCACATCATCACCCGCTGGACGGGCTTGAGCCAGGACCGCATTCGCAAGCTTTACTCGACATATTTCAAGCATCGGCCCGGACGGGGCGTGAAGCGCCATCGCGGCAAGTCACCGTCGAGCGTGGAGTTCTTCGTACGCAATCCCTGGATCCAGGCCGAGGCCTCGCTGCTGACCCACGTGTTTGCGGCGTGGGACCTGCTGCGCATCCTGCCGGACCTGGCCACGGCCGCCGCCACCCCTGCCGACCACCTCTACTTCGGCCAGCGCTTCTGCGCCGCCTACGAGGAGTTCCGCGCCGCTTACTCTGACACGCCGATCACCTTCGAACACGCCTGGGGCCTGCTCAATGCCCTGACCGATCGCGACGAGCTCTTGCTGCTGGACTGCGGTGACTGCAGCGGCTTCTACGTCCAGGACGCCCTGGCGCTCGACGGCCGGCGCTGCCCGGCATGCCGGGTCCCGCCGCGCCGCACAGGCGCGTGAACGCGGGCAACGGCGGCAGCGTAGAATGGCGGCAAGACCCGCAGCCGGAGCCGCCATGGCCTACAACACCGCCGATCTCTGCGACGCCCACGAGCAGGACCTGCACGTAGTCGAGTCGATGTTCCACCGCTACGGCACGCTGGCCTCGTTCGACGGGCCCGTCGCGACGGTCAAGTGCTACGAGGACAACTCCAAGGTCCGCGAGGCCCTCTCCGAGCCGGGCGTCGGCCGCATCCTGGTCGTCGACGGCGGCGGCTCGCAGCGCCGCGCCCTGCTCGGCGACATGCTCGGGGAACTGGCCGTGAAGAACGGCTGGAAGGGCATTGTCATCAACGGCGCGATCCGCGACTCCGACGCGATCAACCGGCTCGAGCTCGGGGTGCGCGCGCTCGGCACCATCCCCTTGAAGACGCACAAGCGCGGCGACGGCCAGCGCGACGTCTCGGTCAGCTTCGCCGGCGTGACGTTTCGGCCCGGCGCGCATCTCTACGCGGACGCCGACGGCATCGTCGTGGCGGCGAGGCCGCTGGATCTCGCCGCGGAATGAGCCGCGCCCGCAGCAACTTCCTCGCCGGCGTCCCGCTCGACCGGCTCGGCCATCTGCGCAAGGATGCCGGCTGGATCGACGAGGCGCGCGCGCGCGGCCGCTACATCGCGGTCTGGCAACGCAAGCTGCTGGTCAGCGACGCCGCTGAGCCGGCGCCCGTGCTGCTCGGGCATGCCGACCTGGCCATCCTGGGCGGGGCCAGCGACAGCGTGCTGCTCGGCCACCTCGACGACACGCCCTGTTTCGCGGTGGCGGTCATTGGCGAGCCACCGGAGACGAGCGGCATCTTTGCGGATCTGCGCAGCCTCGGCGACCGCCTCATGCCCGCGGATGCGGCGCTGCTCGCCTACGCCCGCGCCATGATCCTGTGGCACGAGCGCCACGGCCACTGCAACGCCTGCGGCGCCGCCACCCGGGCCATCGAGGCCGGCCATGCGCGCGAGTGCCCGAGCTGCGGCGCCAAGCACTTTCCGCGCGTGGACCCCGCGATCATCGTGCTGGTCGCGGACGACGAACGCTGCCTGCTTGGCCGGCAAGCCGCCTGGCCAGCGGATCGCTATTCCACCATTGCGGGCTTCGTCGAGCCGGGCGAGAGCCTGGAGGACGCCGTCCGTCGCGAGGTCCTGGAGGAAACCGGCATCCAGGTGGACGCGGTGGACTACCACAGCTCGCAGCCCTGGCCCTTCCCCTCCTCGCTGATGCTCGGCTTCAGGGCGCGCCCTGCGGGCGGCGAGCTGACCTTGCACGATGGCGAACTCGAGGACGCGCGCTGGGTCAGCCGCGACGACATCGCGGCGGGGCGCGTGTTGCTGCCGCCGGCCGTATCCATCGCATACCGGCTCATCGAGGAGTGGTTCGACTCGGCGCCCGGCCGGAGGCTGGCGGCCGAGGCGAGACCGGGGCCGTGGATCGCTCGGCCCGAACCCTGAGCGCGAGGAGAACGTACTGATGTGCCTGCTGGTCTTCGCCTGGCAACCCGACGCGCCCGAGCGCCTGGTGCTGGCCGGCAACCGTGACGAGTTCCACGACCGGCCCGCGGCCCCGGCCGACTGGTGGGACAACGGCGCGGTCGGCGGCCGCGACCTGCGGGCGGGCGGCACCTGGATGGCCGCGCACCGCGATGGCCGCTTCGCCGTGGTGACCAACTACCGGGAGCCGCTCGAGGAGGGCCGCGGGCCGCGCTCCCGC
>Ga0209498_1000389_pt1 | contig 27003 bp, 22 predicted proteins | sample WalLakDeSediment_FD_184131 | JGI IMG/M metagenome (GOLD analysis project Ga0209498, IMG submission 184131) | Lake sediment microbial communities from Walker lake, Nevada to study Microbial Dark Matter (Phase II) - Walker Lake 11/02/13 Deep... | ecosystem: Environmental > Aquatic > Freshwater >...
TCCTGATGTAGTCACCGATGCGGAAAGGCCTTTTGCGCAGCAGAATCATCCAGGCAAAGAACGACATGAGCACATCGCGCACGGCAAAAGCCAGACCGGTGGCCATCAAACCTATCACCAGGGTAATATTTCCCAGCGACACCCCGAAATGATACAGTATCACAAAGATGCCCACACCATATAGCACCCAGGTGTAAATTTTCGAGTAAAAGATGCGCTCCTCGGGTTCATCAAAAAGGTTGAAAAGCCTTTTGATGGAAATGCGCAACACCAGCGACACGGCAAAAAGCACCCCAATCACCAGCAAAATGCTGCTAAGGTTTCGGCTAATATTTGGCGGTATGGCAATCACGCCCTCAATATCGAGATAAAGTAAACCCAGTATGATCACCAGCGCAGTAAGCGTAACCAACACCCAAACGCTCAAATGCTTGAAACGGTGCTCTTTCAATTTCTTCTTAGTCATAATATTCAGGATATTCTATTTAGTGAAAATTCAACATGCAATTTATAAATAATTGCATTATCAATGACAGAAAAAACGGGTATTAATGCCGGGGCTGGGCAACCCCTCGACTCCATTCTCCCTCCGGTCGAATTCCGCTCGGGGACCGGCCTCTGCCGCAAAAAAAGTACCCCATTGGCGACTTAAAAATCGCCAATGGGGTACTTCAGTCAACCCCGAAAGCCCCGGTCCTCGAGCGGAGCTTGAACGGAACGATAGTGGAGTGTAAGCGGAGTCGAGAGGTGTTTCAAATAGCAAACCTTATAAATCAAAGCCAAAACATTTATGCTACGCAAGCTGAATACCCTCCACCACCACGATCTGCGAATTGGAAATATTCTTCAGGTCCTTTTTTATAATGGCCCCGGCCAGGTCGAAAAAGGTAATGAACACCATGATTTTCTCCCCTTCTTCGGTCGGTGGAAGGGCAATGCTGGCCTGCCCGTCGCTGCGCTGACCGGCCCTGGCGCTATCAGTAAATTGAAGCGTGTTAGTGTTCAGGGCCAGCAGCATAACGCGGTCTTGGTCATCATAAGGCTTGCCGGGCTCAGGCTCGCCCCAGCTTAGCTGAGCTGCACCTTCCGGTAATTGCACCTGCAGGTTTTGGGCCCCTGCCCTGTCGCCCATACTAAGTTGAAGCCAATCCAGCTCGCCGGGGTCTGCGGCGGCATTGAATCGCTTTAAATTTTCTGATAGTGCCTTATGAAACACATATTTCCCCCCGGCAAGGTCGTTGAAGCCCATCTTCAACCAGGATTTTAAGGGTTGTAAAATGGCCATGACGCGCGCAAAGCTCTCCTGCGTCTCCTTTTGCCTGCCCCTGGCCGGGCCCTGTTGCCTCGATGGCCTTGTGCGCATCACTATTTTTCCGTTCATTTTGTAAATCACCAAATTGCCCAGGCGACCTCTAAATTCGCCAAGCAGTCCTTCCTGTGAAAAAGCCATGATAATTAAATTTTTGTATAACCTGCTACTTATACAAATTTATACAAATTCTAATATAAACCAAAGTTTAACCGGTGTTTAACCGGTTATAAACGGTTGAACACCGGTTAAACACCGGTTTACCTAAAAACATAGAAAAGATTTGATAGGTAAAGGTTGGGCTAAAGCCCCATTGTTATTGCCTATAAAAAAACCCGGCATAAATGCCGGGCCTATTCATTAATTCCTTGCCCTCTGCTCTCTGCCCTGCGCTAATTAATTTCCCACCATCCAAAAATCAGCGGAAAAAAGAAAATCACAATAATGGTCCAGGCGACATACACCGGCAGGTAAGTGGCGATGGTGTTTTCAACTTTTTTGATGCCGGCCTTGCGGAAGTTGACCTTGAAAAGATCTACCATGATCCATGCCAGGTGAATAAAAATGAGCAGGTTTGACCCCAGCACGGCGGTGCGGTTGGGCGTGAAACCATATTCGCCCAGGCGATACACGATGGCTGAAAGGGCCACCAGGTTTACAATCAGGGTAATGGCCGACAGAAGGAAGAGCGTCAGTTCGTTGAAGCGTTGTTTGCTTCCGGAGGCTGCCTCTGACACGGAGAACACTATCAGGGCCATGACCCCGACCAGCAGCAAATTGAAAATAATCAGGAAGTCGCGGTCTTGGTAAGGATTTTTTCCGGAAACGGCCATGGCAACCAGGTAAACGATCAGGGTAATGAGCACCAAGGGGCTGAAGATACGGGCAATGATGGGCGGCACCTTACTCGAAATGGTGGGAAAAAACCTGACAATAAAAGCCGTTAGGATGGGCGCTGCAACCAGTCCCATCATAGCGATGTAATTCATGTAGAAATTCTCTATTTGGATATCGATCACCTCAAATAGCCCTATGGTAATGCCAGTAAGGGCAGCGCTTGCAATCAGGATAATGGCGCCGAGCACGGCCAGTTCGCCGTTGTATTTAATGTATTCGATGCGTTTGGTTTTGCTCGTAAAATCCCAGTCCATGTAAACCATCCCGAAAATGGCCCACATAAGCAGCGGCAAATGCACATAGGCCAGGTTAATGGTGTGGCTAAAGGGCAATACCAGCAACAGGTTCATATATACCACCGGAACAAGGAAAGCCACCCCGGTATAGATCAGTTTCCGGGTATTGAACTGTTTCAGGCTCAGAATGGTGTAGAGCGAAAGTCCGAAAAAGGCAATCCAAATGGCATTGCGCTGCAAAAAGTGCGTGGCATCGGGGTCGAACCCCAACCATACCGGCAGTTTGATCAAAAATGCCGCCATAGCGGCGCTGAGAAGCAGTGCGAGGATATCGTAGCGTTTAATGCCGGAGAAGAGGTCCTTGTCCTTTTCTTCAGCCAGGCGAATCATCCAGAATTCTGCCAGGGGATGGCTTACAATTTCAGGAAGGATTTGTTGAAATGCGGCTTCAAAAGCCCTTTTGTCGAGGCGATACAGCCTTTCCAGTTCCCGGGGATTTTCCAGGTTTTCTTTGATCTTGTTTTCTATCATGTCGGTTGGGAATTTAAATGCAAAACTAATCAATACACTGTTTTATTATTATCCCAACTAAATATTTCAGATAATTTATGAACTATTGAAAAGTGGATATAGAATCATTGTTGTCCGGTAAATTCTTTTAGATTTCTCTCCCGCACATGCGGGATCGAAATGACAAGGCGTTTGCAGTTTTTGGCGAGGGTGGGGGTTGGTGGCGGCTTCGCTGCCACCAACCCCCACCCCGAAAGGCCTAAGTAACTGTCATTCCGAACGGGAGTGAGGAATCAAAATTCTTTCCCATTTTCCCATTTTCCCATTTTCTCACTTTCTCACTTTCTCACTTTCTCATTTTCTCACCTTCTCATTTTCTCACCTTCTCATTTTCTCACCTTCTCATTTCTCACCTCTCACCTCTCCCTTTACCGCCCTTACCATTCTTGGCCTTCCATTAATGTCCTGCTTCAATTCAACATCCCCAAATCCTTCTTTTTCAATACATTGAATTGTTTCCGGCCCGAGGTTTTCGTTGATTTCGAAGAACAGCCAGCCGCCGGGTTTCAGCCATTTTTTTGCTTTACGGGCAATGCTGCGGTAAAAAATCAATGGATCCTCGTCGCTTACAAACAAGGCTGAAGCAGGCTCATAATTGAGCACATTGGGCTGCATGAGTTTTTTCTCAGCCTCTCTGATATACGGAGGGTTGCTCACCACCACGTCCAGGCCGGAAATTTCCGGCGTATCATTCAGAATATCGCAAAGGAAGAAACTGACCTCTACCTGGTTCTTGACGGCGTTTCCCCTGGCGAGCCCGAGTGCTGACGCTGAAATATCGCAGGCCTTAATCTGAGCATTGGGAAGCCCGGAGGCCAGCGCTATGGCCATGCATCCGCTGCCAGTGCCCACGTCGAGCAGATTTAATGCTACCGAAAAGCTGCCGAAAGCCTCCTCAATGGTTTGAAGCGTCCATTGCACCAGCTCTTCGGTTTCGGGCCTCGGAATAAGTACGCTTTCATTCACCATAAAATCAAGACCATAAAAGGAAGCAATGCCGGTAATGTGCTGCAATGGCACATGCTGCCTGAGTTGTTCTATTACCCTTTCCAGGGTTTTTTCGTGGGCTTCGCTCAGGGGCAAATTCTGGCCCACCACCCTCTCGGCAGGCCCCAAACCAAAAAAATGCCTGAAAACCTCACGCCCTATGGCATGCCGTTCTTGCTCAGGATAGCTTGCTTCCAGGCTTTTTAAAAACCACTGCCAGGCATTGCCAACATTTTGCATGTCAATAGATTACATTATATGGTGAAAATTTTTCAGTGCAATTTTACGAAAAACAATCCTAACTTGATCTCTTAAGCTGGGGAAATGCTCTCAATTGTCAAAAATTAATTACAAAAATAGTATCCTTTAAAAGAAATTATTCTTTATTTTGGTCGAGCCAAAACAAACCTACCATGAGACCATCGCTAACCCCCCTGGCCATCATTGTACTAGTGGTCAATTTTTCATTCGCTCAACAGCCTCCATTTGAATTTGGCAAGATCAGTGCTAATGAAATGAACCTGGCTGAGTTTCAGGCCAAATATCCTGATGAAACCGCCGCCGTGATTGGCGATATGGCCACCTGCCGGTTTGAAGTAGACAGCCGGACCGGTTACTTCAATTATTTAATCAGCCGAACCATTCGCTACATTATCCTAAGCCCTGAAGGTCTTGGCTACGGCGATTTTCCCATCCCTTTTTATCAGACCCGCCTGGATAAGGAAGAAATTTCAAGTTTAAGGGGCAACGTTTACAATCTTGAAGGAGGCAAAGTACAGCGTGAACGCATACGAATACGGGATGGGCTTGTTAATGACCGGGGCAATAACTGGAAAGAAATGATTGTGCCCTTTCCGGGGGTTAAAACAGGGTCGGTAATCGAAGTGCAGTATACCCTGAAATCTTCCTTTCTGCATGTGCTCCCTAACTGGAAATTTCAACGCGAAATCCCCGTGCTTCACAGTGAGTTTCAACTCCGCCTCCCAAGTCTTTACGTTTACCGGGTAAGATTCAGGGGTTTTCATCACCTTGTGGTAAACCAGGAAAAGCCAATTATTGAAACCATGAGGATTCCAAAACCCAACGCTACTTATGGTGCAGGTCTTGGAACTGACTTTTTTACGGTAAATGTACATGGCACTGAATTTTTATGGATTGCAAAGAACCTCCCGGCCCTGCGTTCAGAGCCTCTTACCAACAATATCCGCAACTACCAGGCTGCCATGGATTTTGAGCTTATGACCCAGCAATTCCCAGAAAGCCCCCCCAGGCATTATTCCGATTCCTGGGAGAGTGTACGCGAATTTTTGTTCGGAAACAATGATTTTGGAGGATACCTTAAAGAAGCCCGGAACGAAATGTTTCATGCCACAGGGATAAAAGCCACCGATGACTTTTTGAATGACATGCAGCTGGCCATCAATGAAACACAAAAAAGGATCAGATGGAATAACAAAAGTTCGCTTTTTGCTGAAAATACTCCTGAGGAAGTAATGCAACTGGGAAGCGGAAATTCGGCCGAAGTTAACTTAATGCTTTGTGGTTTGCTGCAAAACATGGGATACAAGGCTGAAACGGTAGTGTTGAGCACAGTAAATAACGGAGAGTTGTTTTTTGAAACGCCCACCATATCGAAGCTTAACTACATAATTATTGCGGTTGAACGTGCTCCAAATGAATATGTGCTATTGGATGCAACAGAAACTGCATGGCCTCCCGGATACCTTCCTTCCAGGCTGTTGAACGGGAAAGGGAAATTTTTGTCAGCGGAAACGACCAGATGGATTGACCTGGTTAGCATCAGACCTATGAAAGCAAAAAAGACCTATAACCTAAGCCTTGATAATGAGGGTAATTTAAGCGGTGATTTGCAACATGAGTATTATGATTATTCGAAATTCTTGGTTTCGAAAGGAATTGAAGAGAATCTCTCCGACAATGTGTTGGACAGATTGGTAAGAACATTTGGAATGAATAAAACCGAAATAGAAGTTAGCAACCAAGATTTAAGTGAGACACCCATTACCATTGCCACTTCATTCCATTTACAAAATTTTGCGCAGGTTATCGGGAATGAAATAATCCTCCCTTCATTGCTTTTTGAAACCCGTAATGAGCATCCATTCAGCCTTGAAGAAAGGGAGTATGCCGTGCATTTTATCGCACCCCAGTCAGAAGAGATTATTTTTGAGATCCAGCTACCGGAGGGTTACACTATTTCTCACTTGCCAAAAGAATACAGAATCCGTGGCAGAGGGGGATTTATGTACGAATACGAACCCGAGTTGACGGATAGCACTTTAAAGATCAGATCCTACCAGGAATCAACCCGTACAATTGTAGAACCTGAAAATTACAGTCATCTGAAGAGTTTTCATGACAGAATCATCAGGGCTCATGGTGAGAAAATTCTTATTTCCATAAACTAAACCAGGTAATTTTTTTCAAAACAATAATTAATTCCTTAGAGTTGAATAACCATAAACATCCTCCATAACAATATCCATAATCAAAATCAAAACCAAACAACATGGATCAAACTGCAAAATTTCCGGCAAAGAAACTATTTCTGGCTGTATTTTCCCTGATTATTTGCAGCCAAATTTTGCCTGCCCAAGACATACGCCTTGGCAGGGCTACTCCCGATGATTTTATTCAGGGGACTTACGAAAAAGACCCTGATGCTTCGGCCGTAATTCTTTACGACAAGGGAGAGACTGTTTTTGACCTTCATCCTGCAGATCAGAATTTTTATTATGATTACAAGCGCACCATGCGCATGCAAATTCTCGATGAGCGGGGTTTCGACTGGGCCGATTACGACATAAGGCTTTATGAAACTTCGCGGACGAAGGAAACAATTTCAGGTTTCCGGGCATTTGTGCATAACCTGGACGATGGCAAAGTCAACACCACCAGAATCAGGCAAAACGCACTGCTCACCGAGCAAACCACCGATGGAATGAAGACCCTGAAACTTACCTTCCCGGAAGTAAGGGCAGGATCCATCATTGAGTTAACCTATACCATTCGTTCCCATTTTCTTTTCAGCCCCCGCGCATGGCAATTCCAGTATTCGGTTCCGGTAGAATACAGTGAGTTTGTGTTTGTATATCCTGATTATTACAACTACAATTTTTTCATGCAGGGCTTTGAGGCTCCGGTAATTAATGACCGTAAACTGGAAAACAAAACAGTTACCCTGTCGGGCAGTTCAGATAGAATTTTTATAACTAACAACCACCACCGCTGGGTAATGAAAGATCTGCCTGCCATGCAGTCGGAGTCCTTTACCACCAATATTGCTAATTATTATTCTGCCATCTTTTTTGAGCTGGCCTCCATTATGTTCCCTGGCTCCCGCCCCGACCTTTACGTTTCAAACTGGTCGGATGTGGATAAGTTATTGAAAGATTCCGGTAGCTTTGGAGGCTACTTGTCGGGCAGCAGGCAATTGCGAAACGAAATGTCGGGCATTGCAAGCGATGATGCCAGTGAAACAGAAAAGATCGCCTCCGTTTTGGAGTGGTTTCATAATAACATCAGGTGGAATACCCGTTCGGGCATTTCGGCCGGCTCTTCTGCCAATCAGGTGTTACGCAGGGGCTCAGGCAATGCAGCAGAGATCAACCTTTTGCTTGTGGCTGCTTTGCGCGAAATGGGTCTGAATGCCAATCCGGTGGTAAGCAGTACGCGCCGAAACGGAATTGTGCTTCAGGCATTTCCAACCATCAACCGTTTTAATTATGTGATTGCAGCCGTAGAACTTGAAAATAAAGAGTTGCTGCTGCTCGATGCCACCGATGCCAAATGCCCCCTTGGCATGCTCCCTCTGAGAGCCATCAACTACCACGGCAGAATGATCGGCGATAATTTCGCGCGCTGGGTCGATCTTCACATTGAATCTTCGATGCACGAAAAAATGGAGATCATGGCCTCCATAAGCCCCGATGGGAAAATGGAAGGAAACCTGAAAATTGTCGCCAGCGATTTTGCAGCTTATTCCGTCCGCCGCGATATTGACGACCACGCAGACATGAACGAATACCTGGAAACCTTCAAGAAAAGGTATTCCAATCTGGAGATGAATAACTTTGAAATTGACAACAAGGATGCGCTTGAAACGCCCATTCTGAAAAATGTGGAGTTTACCGCCACAGATGGCATACAGCAGGCAGCCGACTTTATTTACTTCAGCCCACTGCTTATTGAAGGCATGAAAGAAAATCCCTTTAAACTGGAGGAAAGGAAGTACCCGGTTGACTTTTCCGTTCCAATATATGAAGACCTGACTTTTGTTTACAAACTACCGGAAGGTTTTGTAATTGACCACCTTCCGGGAAAAGCCAGTTTTAATTTTGGAAGTAATGCGAGTTATAATTTTGAAGCCAAAGAAGATGAAGCGGGACAAATTGTAATTACATCCTTGCTTGAAATCAGTACAAGTTTTTTCAACCCTCAGGATTATGCAGGGCTGAAGGACTTTTTCAACAAGATTGTTGAAAAGCAGAACGAGCAAATTGTTTTAAAATCAAACAGTTAAAACTCCACTGACAAAATGATAAATCTTCGTTTGTTTTTAAAAAGTTTAGGTTGGTGCCTTTTGCCCGTAATTCTTGTCATAGCCAGCCCTGAAGTTCAGGCAGGAAAATATGGATCAACAAACATTCCTGATTCCCTGAAAGAAAACGCCATGGCAGTGATTCGGGAACACGACATTGAGTTTCGGATGATCTCAGCCACCCGTGCCCGGAAAAAGGAAAGAAAAGTAATCACCATACTCGACAAAAGAGGTGAAGGGCTTATTGATATCAAACTCGGATACGATTCATTCAGCAATATCCGAAGCATTTCAGGCACCTTGTATGATGAGAATGGCCGAAAAATCCGTGACATAAGAAAAAATGAATTTGTTGACCAAAGCAGTGCAGCCAGTTTTGCCCTGTATGCCGAAACGCGGGTAACCTATACTGATATTTACTCCAACAACTTCCCTGTGACGGTTGAATATGAGTTTGAGATTGAATATCGCAATGCCTTTTTCCCACCCGATTGGTTTCCCCAGGCCAGAATCGGTGTTTCTGTGCAGGAATCGACCTTTAGCCTGATTTTGCCTTCTGATATTGATCTCAGGTATAAATTCTCCAACTATGAAAACCTTGACCCAGAGCAACACAATCTCGGGCAAGCAGACACCAATAAATGGTTTGTGCGCAATCTGAAAGCGATAAAATCAGAGCCCTATATGCCCTCTCTGGATAAGCTAGTGCCATTTATGCTAGTAAGCTACAATGATTTCACCTATGGGGGCTATAAAGGAAATATGAGCACCTGGCATGACTTCGGGCTATGGATAGCTGAACTGAATAAAGGCAAACAAAAACTACCGCCAGCTACCGCAGCGCATGTTAAGTCGCTTGTTCAGAATGTGAATGACCCGCTGGAAAAAGCCAGGATTATTTATGAGTACGTTCAGGGCCGCACCCGTTATGTTAGTATTACGCTGGGCATTGGAGGCTTGCAACCTTTTGATGCCGAAACGGTTGACAAAACAGGTTATGGGGATTGCAAGGCCCTGACAAATTTCACCCAGGCACTCTTGCAGGAAGTAGGCGTAGATTCGTATTATTCAATTATCAGAAGTGGCAGTGATGGAATTGAGACCGTTCCCGAATTCCCTGATAATATGTTCAATCACGTCATTCTTTGTGTTCCGCACAATGGTGATACCTTGTGGCTCGAAACCACCAGTAACCGCTATCCGGCAGGTTATATCGGGGGTAGCAATTCAAACCGTCCGGTATTGCTCATTACGGAAAACGGGGGCATTCTTACCCGCACACCGGCCTTTTCCAGGCAAAACAGCCAGCACAGCAGAAATATCACGGCAAACCTAAAGGCAGATGGCAGCGTACAAGCCATAGCAAACAGCCGTTTCGAAGGCCTTAACTACGGGCACCGCTTGCCTTTAATGCTCGAGGGACAAGAGGCCCGAAAAAGGTATTATCTCCAAAACCTTGGGGTAAATGCACCAAATATAGAAAGCTTTTCACTGGAAGAATTTAAATCCAGAAATCCAGTCATTGAAGAAGCGGTCAATTTCAGCGCAAGACAATATGCCTCAAGGGCAGGCAATCGGATGTTTTTCGAACCAAACCTATTAGGGAAAGGAAGCTATAATCCGCCAGTAAACCTGCAGCGCACCCACGACATTTTCCTTACCAATTCGCCGGTTTACAGCGATACTGTTCACTGGACCATACCTGCCGGTTACAATTTTGCACACCTTCCTTCTGATGTTTTGGAAGATAACGACTTTGGTTTTTATGAGGCCAGGTATGAAATCGATGGTGACAGACTTACTTTCTATACCACTTTCTATACAAAAGGTGGCCGGCATCAACCTGAAAGATATGCCGAGTTTGCCGAATTTTTCCGAAAGGTTTATTCCACCGATCGGGCACAGCTGGTTTTAATGGCAAACTAACGATTTTCCATATCTATTCAAAATCAGGGTAAAGCAGGTACTTTTCCCTGATTTTTTTGAATGCTTCCAGCTCTTCCTGCCACGATTGGCGGATCTGCTCCTCGTTGAGGCCGGCCAATATTTGGTTGCGCAGCAGATTGCTGCCTGCCAACCGGTCGAATGAGGCATTGATAAAAAATTTCTCCTTGTCAGGGAAATCGCGGAAAGCTTCAAGAATGTACGACAGGTTAATGCGCCTCTCTGCCTGCAAAGCCGCTAAAGACTTATTGCGCAGATCGCGTCCGTTGCAATCCTGCCCGAGTAGTGGCGGATTTATGGAAGCCTGCACGCGCTGTGGAATGAAATGCAATGGATAATTTTCGGCAGGTAATGCTGGATGACCATACAGCTGGAATGGCATTTCAGTGCCCCGGCCAACACTTATGGCTGTCCCTTCGAAAAAGCACAGAGAAGGATAAAGGTACACCGCCAGCATATTGGGCAGATTGGGCGAGGGCGGCAACGGCAGTTGGTAAAGATCGTTGTGCGTGTAGTTTCCCACCAGAATCACCGTCAGGTCGCAAGTTCGCCCCAGCCCCAGCCAGCCTTCTCCATTCACCAGACGGGCATATTCGCCAATGGTCATGCCGTGCACCACCGGTATGGGGTGCAAACCCACAAATGACGTGTATGCAAGGTCGAGCATGGGCCCGTCAACGTAATGTCCGTGGGGGTTAGGCCTGTCGAGCACCAACACGGGAATTCCCTCCGTAGCTGCCGCCTGCATGATTAGTGTCATGGTAGAGATATAGGTATAGAAGCGCATGCCCACATCCTGAATGTCGAAAACGATCAGGTCCACATCGGCCAGCTGCTCTGGTGTGGGCTTGCGGTTGGCGCCGTAAAGGCTCACTATGGGTATGCCGGTGCGTTCGTCGGTGGAGCTCTGAACCAGCTCCCCATCGGCAGCCTGCCCCCTGAAACCATGCTCGGGACTAAAAACCTTAACCACATTGAAATCCGCTGCTAATAAGGAATCTACAAGGTGCACCTCCCCTATCATGCTGGTATGGTTGCCCGCCACGGCTATGCGTTTGCCTGCAAGCAAGGAAAAATATTCAGCGGTACGTTCGGCGGCGGGTATAATGGCGGGCTGTTCAACGGCGGCCCGATGCAACTCCTCCCGTGGAGCATTCATACACGAAGGCAGTGAAGGCAGCAGCAAAAAAACGGCCAGCATTAAGGCCCCTGGCAAAATTCTGATGTTTAGCATGGGAAAAGTTTTTATTCTTCCGGATCGGGTAATACCAACCACAATTTTACAAATAATTCTGGACTGGAAAAACAAAAAAGGGGAACCAATCATTCCCCTAAAAAAAACGTCAACAAAAAAACCTTTAGGCGGTTTCCTGCACCATTTCTTCAACCGGATGGCTGTCAGTATATGCCGGGCAGAGCTCGCGGCTGCGGCAGGACGACATACTCAACGACAGTAACATTAGGGCGAAGACCAACAGGCCAAGTTTTCTTTTCATAAGGCAAAATTTATTGATTCAACACAATGCTTTAAAATTTAATGCAGGTTCTTCCGACAAATATAATTGAATTTTCGTCCCTGCATATAAAAAAACCTTTCCGGGGGAGGCATTCATCGGAAAGGTTTTACCACTTATTCACCCGTTTAGTTGTTAACAACAAACAAGGCAGCGCCAGTGGCCGGCTTCAATACGTCAAGTGCGCGTGCGTAATTAATGATGTTGCGGATAATCTGCGAATCCGGAAGGTCTGCCGTTGGCTCGTTCCGTCTCAGGGGCTGATGCATGGCCATGTTGGCATATTGATCAGCAAAGAGGGCCGAAACATTAAATTCGGGAAACGCATTTACAAACATCGTTAATTCCTTTTCATTTGTAAAAAAATGCTTCATGCAATATTTTTTAGTGAATAACTGATTGAATGTTCCGAAAGACCTTTTTCTTAAAGAAAAACTTTAAACCTTACGGAACGAAAAAAACCCTTAAGCTGGTTTTCACAATTTAAACGCAACATATTAAGAATTTATTTTTTAACATTAAAAAAAGCGCAAAATTTTGTGCCTTGCCTTTTGATAACGGAATGACAGCAAAAAAAGTACATAAAATTTCCTTGCGGGGGTGAAGGGTAAATTTGTATTTTTGTTTTTCGTGCCAATGGGGCTGGCCGGCTTGTTTATGCTCCGAAATTTTCCTCAAACTGAATGAACCAAAACCTGATTGTATGAACCTGCATGAGTACCAGGGCAAGAGCCTGTTAAAAAAATACAATGTTCCGGTAGCTGAGAGCGTACTGGTGGAAAAACCTGAAGATGCGGTAGCTGCCGCTCAGGAGCTGGAGAAACGTACCGGCGTAAAAATATGGGCGGTAAAGGCGCAGATTCATGCCGGGGGACGTGGCAAGGGTGGCGGGGTGAAGATTGCCCGCTCGCTCGAAGAAGTCAATACCTTTGCCCACCAGATCATTGGCATGCAGCTGGTTACGCCACAGACCAGCGCCGAAGGCAAGCTGGTCAGGAAGGTCTTGGTTGAACAGGGCATTTATTATCCCGGCCCAACAGAGCCCAAGGAATTTTACTTCAGCATTTTACTAAACCGTGGCACTTCACGCAATATGATCATGTATTCGCCCAGGGGCGGCATGAACATAGAAGAGGTGGCCGAAGAAACACCCGATCAGATCTTCACCGAAGAAATTGACCCCAAGGTGGGCGTGCTTCCATTCCAGTGCCGCCGCATGGCCTTTAACCTTGGCCTGAGCGGCGATGCGTTTAAGAATATGGTGAAGTTCGTTCCCCGCTTATACCAGGCCTATATTGAGAATGATGCCACCCTGATAGAAATCAACCCGCTTTTCAAAACGTCCGACGACAAGATCCTGGTGGTAGACACCAAGATGGTGGTTGACAATAATGCCCTTTTCCGTCACCCCGACATTGAGGCCATGCGCGACGTGCATGAGGAAGACCCCATGGAGGTGGAAGCAGGACAGCACAACCTGAACTTTGTTAAACTCAACGGAAACGTGGGCTGTATGGTGAATGGCGCCGGACTGGCCATGGCTACCATGGATATCATCAAAATCAGCGGTGGCGAACCGGCCAACTTCCTTGATGTGGGCGGATCAGCAAACGCAAAGCGCGTAGAGGAAGCTTTTCGCATTATTCTTAAAGACCCCAACGTAAAAGCAATACTCGTCAATATTTTTGGCGGCATTGTACGCTGCGACCGCGTAGCCAATGGCATTGTGGACGCCTACAAAAACATCGGCGAGATAAACCTGCCCATTATCGTGCGTCTGCAGGGTACCAATGCCGAAGAAGCCAAAGAGATCATCGACAACTCAGGCTTGAAAGTGCATTCGGCCATCCTGCTCAAAGAAGCCGCCGATTTGATTACCGAAGTGCTGGCTGGGAAGTAACTGAGAATTGAATATTTAAGACGTGCAGGCTTTTTGACTGTTGACCTGCCTACCGGCAGGCAAACTTTCGACTTTTTTCTTTCCTGGTGACTGTCTACTGACGACTGTTTTCCCATTTGAACAATATTGGTGTTTTTGCCTTGAATTAATACCTTGCTTCAAAGGTATTTAGTAATTTTGCGGCAGTTGGCCCGAAACATTAATATTCCTATAAAATCATACGTATGAAGACCACCGTTTTTAAAGAGAAGCATGAAGCCATGGGCGGTAAGATGGTATCCTTCGCCGGCTTTTACATGCCCGTGCAGTTCGAAGGCGTAAACGCCGAACATGAAACTGTAAGAAAAACCCTCGGCGTTTTTGATGTGTCGCATATGGGCGAGTTCTGGGTAGAAGGCCCAAAGGCCCTTGAATTGATTCAGCGCGTTAGCTCAAATGATGCATCCGTCCTCACCGACGGAAAGGTGCAATACGCCTGCTTCCCCAACGATCAGGGCGGCATCGTCGATGACTTCCTGGTGTATCGTTTCAATGACGAAAAATACCTGCTGGTGGTGAACGCCGCCAATATCGACAAGGACTGGGCATGGGTCAGCAAGCAAAATGAAAAGATCGGGGCGGTCATAAAAAATGCCTCCGACGATATTTCGCAGCTGGCAGTGCAGGGTCCCCTGGCGCTCAAAGCCATGCAGAAACTCACCAGCGAGCCCATCGAAGACATGCCCTACTACACCTTCAAGGTGCTGGAGTTTGCCGGGGCAGGCAACGTAATCCTTTCTACTACCGGATACACCGGATCGGGCGGATGCGAAATTTACTTTGAAAACAAGGATGGTCTGAAAATTTATGATGCAGTGCTCGAAGCAGGAGCAGCATTCGGCATCAAGCCTATTGGCTTGGCAGCCCGCGATACCCTGCGTCTCGAAATGGGCTTCTGCCTTTATGGCAACGACATTAACGACACCACTTCGCCCATCGAAGCGGGTTTGGGATGGATCACCAAGTTTGCCGAAGGCAAGAACTTCATTCACCGCGAAAATCTGCTGAAACAAAAAACCGAAGGGGTAAGTCGCAAACTGGTGGGTTTCCAGATGATCGACAAGGGCATTCCAAGGCAGCACTACGCCATTATGGATGAGGAAGGCAACAACATTGGCGAGGTTACTTCGGGCACCATGGCACCCTCGGTAAAAGTGGGCATTGGCATGGGCTATGTTAAACCCGCTTTCGCAAAAGCCGGCACGGCCCTTTACCTCGACATTCGCGGAAAAGCCCTTAAGGCAGAGGTGGTTAAACTTCCTTTCTATAAGGGATAAGCAACTGAAGATAGCCACAAACACGCTAAGGGTTTCACGAATATATTTTACTTTGTGCTTTCTTAGTGCTTTTGAGCCCCTGCCTGCCGGCAGGCAGGTTTGTGGCTATTTCTTTTTTCACCAAGAAATTGACAAAAATCAAAGTTATGTATAGCGAGAGCGGAAAATACAGCGTGGAAGTTTGCTTCTCCCCTCTTTCGTGGCCACTCTACGACCGTGAGGATGCCGTGGTGGTGATTACCGACATTTTCAGGGCCAGCACGGCCATGGCAGCGGCTTTTCACAACGGGGTGAGAAGCATCATTCCCGTGGCTGAGATCAGCGAAAGCGAAGAATACAAGCGCAATGGATATATTGTGGCCGGGGAGCGTGATGGAAAAAAGCTCGATTGTGCTGATTTTGGCAACTCGCCGTTTAACTTTCTGGAGCCCCATCTTCAGGGCCAGACCATTTGTATGAATACCACCAACGGCACCCAGGCTATAAAGGCAGTGGCCCATGGCAACAACGAAGTGGTGATCGGGGCTTTTATCAATATCAGCGCAGTGGCCCGCTACGTGATGGCGCAAAAAAAACCGGTGGTCATCTTCTGTGCCGGCTGGAAAAACCGCTTCAGCATGGAAGACACCCTGTTTGCCGGAGCGCTGGTGGAGCAACTGCTGGCCGATGGGCGCGGCGAATATTACACTGCCTGCGACTCGGCCATTGCCAGCGCCGACCTGTGGCTGCTGGCCAAGGGAAACCCAATGGAATATATTGAAAAGGCGGCCCACCGCCACCGTTTGCGCCGAATGGGGCTCGACGATATTATCGAATTTTCCCTCACCCAGGATTTTACCGCTGTGGTTCCGGTGCTTCGCGGCACAGAGCTTGTTAATGCCACCTTGTCAGCCAATGAAGGCTGAAAAGTTTGGCCAGGTGCCCGCAATTCTTTATTTTTAAGGTTGAAAGCACAGGAAATCAATTAAATGAAGCTAAATAAAAAGAACCTAACTGCCTTTTTGCTTTTGCTGATGTTGTGCCTTGCCCCTCCCCTGGATGGCTTTGGGTTTGGCTTTGCCGCCCACCGCAAGATTAACCGCATGGCGGTGTTTACCCTGCCGCCCGAAATGGTGGGATTTTTTAAAAAGCATATCGAATATCTTACTGAACGCTCCATCGACCCTGATCGCCGGGCACATGCCGTACCGGGTGAAGCACCAAGGCACTATATCGACATCGACCATTACGGTGAAAATCCTTTTGAGGTGATGCCCCGCCAGTGGTATGAAGCCGTGGAAAAATACTCGGAAGACACCCTGCAACAGCACGGGGTATTGCCATGGCACATAAATGTAATGATGGGCCGCCTGACCCGTGCCTTCGAAGACCGCGACGTAGACCGCATTCTTTATAACGCCGCACACATCGGGCATTACATTAGCGATGCCTGCACCCCCCTGCACACCACCAAATACTACAACGGGCGTATGCCCGATCAGCGCGGCATCCATGCCCTATGGGAAAGCCGCCTGCCCGAAATGATGGCCGACGATTTCAATTACCTGGTAGGACGGGCCGAATACCTGGAGTCGCCCCGAAACCGCGCATGGGAGCTGGTGGAGATCAGCCATAACCAGGTCGATTTCATTTACCAGGTGTATGACAGCCTGGTGCAGCATTTCAGCTCCGACAAGGTTTTCTCGTTTGAGATGCGCGGACAGGCACTTACCAGGGTGTATTCGCGCGAGTTTTCCAAAGCCTTTCACCTGGGCATGGAGAAAATGGTGGAAGACCATATGCGCCTGGCAGTAAAATCGGCGGGCGATTTCTGGTATACCGCATGGGTTAACGCCGGACAGCCCGACCTTTACAAACTCGAAGAAAGGGCTATAAGCCGAAACCACCGCCGGCAGATCGAACGCGAACAACAGGCATGGGAGCAGGTTGAAAAGCCAGTAGGCAGACCTAACCCGGAATAAAAATCAGGTAATTTATTGCTGTTTGATTGGAAAAGCTCAGTGGCTTATTCCATATGCCTGATATTGAAGTGGAAAAGCAGTATGAAAAGTCCGGCAATCACCAAAAATGGCGAGAGGGTTTTAAAAAGCCACAGAAAGGGCACCTGCAAAAAAATGAACGGAAGTAAAAGAAATAGAAATATGGAAATAGAAAAGATCCAGAAGCCAAGCCTTACCCTGTTCCAAATCTGAATAAGCCCCACAAATGCCACAACCGAAAGCACAAAGGCGATAATGGAATAAATTAAACCGCCCAATGGCATCAAATTTTGAGGCAAAATACCCTGGCGCAAAAACTCCAGCAGATCGTTCTGTATCCCGCCAAGGATAAGAAAAAACAGGGAGAAAATCAGCGTGAAACCACCGAAGATAAAAGCCATTACGCAAAGAACCTTATATTGCAGCGGCCGCTCCTGGTAAGAATGGATGTACTCTGGGGTCATGATACAACACAAGATTAGGTTGTATCAAATATACGTATTTATTGAATGCCACCAAAGATTAAATCACATTCATGAAAAAATAAAATATTAAGACTAAAGAAGGAATTGAGCCGGGCTTTTCATCCTGATAAATTGCAGGGCTTTGTCCATTTCCACATACATTATTTTGTCGTCCTCAACAAAGGGTACCACCTTTCGGAAGTCGTCCAGCAGGCGTTTTAGCACAGGCGATGTTTTTTCACTTTCGCGGAAAGCCATGGCCTGACTGGCGTTGAGCAGTTCTATGGCCAGCAGTTTTTCCAGGTTTTCCACAATTTTCTGGGTTTTTACCGCTGCATTGGCACCCATGCTCACATGGTCTTCCTGGCCCTGGCTCGATTCGATGGAGTCGACTGAGGCCGGGGTACAAAACTGCTTGTTTTGGCTCACAATAGAAGCGGCGGTATATTGCGGTATCATAAAGCCGGAGTTCAGTCCGGGGTGGGCTACCAGGAAAGCCGGTAAATTTCTCACACCCGATATAAGTCGGTACACCCTTCGCTCTGAGATGTTTCCCAGCTCGGCCAGTGCAATACCCAGAAAGTCGAGGGTAATGGCCAGGGGTTGCCCATGGAAGTTGCCGGCCGAGATGATCAGGTCATCCTCAGGAAATAGGGTGGGATTGTCGGTAACGGCATTGATCTCGTTTTCGAACACGCTGGCCACATAGCGGATGGCGTCTTTTGAGGCGCCGTGCACCTGTGGTATGCAGCGGAAGGAATACGGATCCTGCACATGCTGTTTCTTACGGTTGATTAGCTGACTACCCTCCAGTATCTGCCGGAAGTTTGCCGCAGTTTCGATCTGCCCCCTGTGATGACGCACCTGGTGCACCTGGTCGAAGAAAGGTTCGATACGGCCATCGAAGCCTTCGAGCGATAGCGCCCCAATTAAATCAGCCCACCAGCTGAGTTCAAAAGCCCTGATAAGACAAAAACTGCCAAAGGCAGCCATAAACTGTGTGCCATTGAGCAATGCCAAACCTTCTTTGGAGGCCAGCTCGAGGGCTTGCCAGCCTTTCAGGTTAAGGGCATCGGAAGCGGGCATGCGCTTGCCCTGAAAATCCACCTCACCCATTCCCAGCAAAGGAAGAGATAAATGCGCCAGTGGCGATAGGTCACCCGAAGCACCCAGGGAGCCCTGGCTGTATACTACGGGCAAAAGGTCATGGTTGAAGAAATCTATCAGGCGCTCGACCGTTTCAAGGCGTATTCCCGAGTGGCCGTAAGAAAGCGACTGTATTTTTAGTACCAACATCAGCCTTACCAGATCGGCCGGCAGCTCCTCTCCCATTCCGCAGGCGTGCGACATTACCAGGTTCTTTTGCAGGCTGCCTAACTCTTCGGCAGAAATGCTATGGTTGCAAAGCGATCCAAAGCCAGTGGTAACCCCGTAAATGGGGTCTTGCTGATTTCTGATCTTTTGGTCGAGGTAATTGCGGCAGGCAACAATCTTTTCCTTTGAAATGCCGGAAAGCGCAAGCCTTTTCTTCCCTGTAAGGAGATCTTGTAGTGTATCAAAACTGATTCTTTCGGGGCTGATGTGATGAATTTCCATTATTATTTAAACCTTATTGAATATGAGTGGAAACCTTTTTAATAATCTCTTCAACCGGCAGTTGTTGCTGCTCGCCGGTTTTCATGTTTTTTAAGGAGTACAGGCCATTGTTGATCTCGCTTTCGCCGGCCAGCACTACAAAGGGAATCTGGTTCTTGTCGGCATACTGCATTTGTTTTTTCATTTTGGCGGGCTCTGGGTACATCTCACAGCTAACGCCTCTCAGGCGCAGCTTTTGCAGCAGCGGCAGGCAATAGTCGCGCTCACGCTGGCCAAAGTTTACTGCCAGTAATTTGGTGAAAGTCCCTAACCCTTGCGGGAAAAGCCCCAGTTCGTTCATTACATCATAAATGCGGTCGGCACCAAATGAAATGCCCACGCCCGACACGCCCGGAAGGCCGAAAATGCCCGTCAGATCATCGTAGCGTCCACCGCCGCAAATACTGCCCATGGTAGTATCCAGGGCTTTCACTTCAATTATGGCGCCGGTGTAATAGTTGAGGCCACGGGCCAGGGTAAGGTCGAGCTCCACGGCACAAGCCGTTGGTATTTGTGCGTTTATGGAAAATACTTCACGAATTTCTTCAATGCCTTGCATGCCTGCCTCAGAGGAGGCCAGCAAGGACGAAAGCACCTGAAGCTTTTCCTCGTCGCTGCCACTGAGTTGCAAAATGGGCTGCAACTTTTCTATGGCTTCAGGGCTTAGCCCCCTTTCAATCAATTCCTCGTTCACCTTCTCCAGGCCAATCTTTTCAATTTTATCAATGGCAATGGTAATGTCAGTCAGTTTGTCTTCGAAACCTATGTATTGGGCAATACCAGCCAATATTTTGCGGTTGTTGAACTTAATAACCACCCTTATTCCCAGGCTGGAAAAGACCTCGTCGATGATCTGCAGAAACTCCGCTTCATTGACCAGGGAGTCGCTGCCCACCACGTCCACATCGCACTGGAAAAATTCGCGGTAACGGCCTTTCTGAGGGCGGTCGGCGCGCCAAACGGGCTGTATCTGGTAGCGTTTGAACGGAAAGGTAATGTCGTTCTGATACTGAACCACGTAGCGGGCAAAAGGCACGGTGAGGTCGTAGCGCAAGGCTTTTTCGCAAATCTGGGCCGAAAGCCTGCCCGGGTCACGCTGCTGCCAGTCGGCCTCGCTCACCTTAGAGGAAAAATCGCCAGAATTGAGAATGCGGAAAATCAGGCGGTCGCCCTCCTCCCCATATTTTCCCATCAAGGTCGATAATGTCTCCATAGCAGGAGTTTCAATGGGCTTATAACCATGTAGTTGGAAGATTTTTCTGACGGTAGTAAAGATTAGTTCCCTTCCGGCGATCTCCGTTGGAGAAAAGTCGCGGGTGCCTTTGGGAATGCCTGGTTTTTGCAATGCCATAACTCTTATTTTTGTTGGCACAAAATTAAGCCCTTTTTCCAAAAGGGTAAGGCCAAAAAAATAAAAACAAATGCCATTTAAACAATTGAACAAATTTTCTTAAATTTGTTTATAGTAATAGCCATTTTTAGCTATATATTTGCACCTCAGACAAAATTAAATTTCCTCCTTAAGTATAACACAATTCTCAGTTTATCTATTATAAATCATTAATTATCCAACTTTATGAGCAGTTTAAAAGGTCCGCTGACGCGTATCGGAGTATTTTATGATGGAAACTATTTTTTACATGTAAGCAACTATTACAATTACGTTCATCCCAGGAAAAGACGCCTGAGTATATCCGGATTGCATGAGTTTATCCGTCAGCAGGTTGCTGCCGAAGATGGCGGCGATTATAATCTTTGCCACATTGTCGACGCCCATTATTTCAGGGGCCGTATCAGCGCCCAGGAGGCTGCCCAACGCGGTAATCAGCTCTATTATGAGCGGGTTTTCGACGACATTTTAATGTCGGAAGGCGTGGTGACGCACTATTTCCCACTGAAGTCGTTTTTTGGCAAGCGCGAGGAAAAGAGTGTGGATGTATACTTGGCGCTGGAAGCCTACGAAAGGGCTGTATCGGGCAAAATCGATGTGCTGGTGCTCATCAGCTCCGATGGCGATTTTGTTCCCCTTATCCGCAAAGTCAATGGGCTGGGCATCAGAGTTATGGTGATGTGCTGGGACTTTGAATTTACCAACGACGAAGGCCAAAAAATGGTTACACGCACTTCGCAGCACCTGCTCGAAGAGGTGTCGTATCCGTTGCAAATGCACGAGCTCATCGACAGCCGCCTGAAGAAAAACGACCCGCTTGTAAATGCCTTGTTTGTGCAGGAAGAGTTTAACACCCCATCGAATCCGGCTCCTGTTGATGGCGAAGAGGATGAGGATGACAAGTTCAACCGCATTGATCAGGGCGAAGCACAGATAAGCGAAGTGTTGAGCCTCAAAAATGGTTACGGGTTTATAAAATACCCCAACAACAACCTGTTTTTCCATTATACCGATGTGCTCAATGTAGATTTCAACGAGCTTTTGACGGGCGATGAAGTTGAATTTACTGTGGAGCGAAAGTATAACGGGCAGGACGTAGCCAAAAACGTTAAGAAAATTTTAATATAGAACGGACACAAAAGTCTCAATGGAGGCGCAAAAGATACAAAAAGAATTAAATGATTCGGCATTACCCCTTTATCACTGCCAGGGGGCTCAACTCAACCAGGATGTCCACCAGGTCGTCCTGGTTTTTCATTACTATGGCAATATCCTTATAGGCACCTGAGGCCTCTTCCAGATCGCCGGGGCGGCGAAGGGCATGTATAATACCTTGCTGTTCCAGCTTTTCGATCTCCTTTTTAAGATCGAGTGAACGAATGGCCTCCTTGCGGCCCATTTTGCGGCCCGCACCATGCGAGCAGCTTTCAAAACTTTCTGGATTGCCCTTGCCCCTTACTATATAGCTGCTGGCACCCTGACTGCCAGGAATAATGCCCACCGTATCCTTGTCGGCTTTGGTAGCTCCCTTGCGATGTACGATCACCTCCTGCCCGAAATGCTTTTCCGCAGAAGCGTAATTGTGGGCAATATTTATCATAGGTGATGACCGGAAGGATCCTTTAAAATGGTCGTGGAAAACCCCCAGAATATTGTCCATCATAAGGCGGCGATTACCCAGGGCAAAATCGATACAATAGTTCATCTCGGCCAGGTATTGCTGCCCTTCACTACTATTAATGGGCAGCCAGGCCAGTTGGGCAGAACGTGGCACGGGATTTTCCCACTCTTCGTTAAGTTTTATGGCCAGGCGGTTGTAGTAATCGGCCACTTGCTTGCCGATGTTTCGGCTGCCCGAATGGACCATGATCCAAATGAGGCCATCGGAGCCTTTCTGCACCTCAATGAAGTGGTTTCCACCGCCCAAAGTGCCGATCTGGTAAGTGGCGCTGTCGTATTCGCGTTCCACCACCGGCATGTTTCCCAGCGATTTTTTCTGCGGCATACGGCGCTCATCCTGGCGCTGGCCGTGATGTTTGAAACCCAGGGGTACCAGTTGGCGGATATCGGACATGATGCTTTTCAAGGTGTTGCGATCTGTTTCGTGCAGCGAAGTTTGCACGGCACACATGCCACAGCCAATATCCACCCCCACGGCATTGGGGATGATCATGTCTATGGTGGCCAGCACACCGCCAATGGGCATGCCGAAGCCCTGGTGGCAGTCGGGCATCAACGCAATGTGCCTGAAGGCAAAGGGCAGGCGCGCCAGGTTGCGGGCCTGCTCCAGGGCACCTGCCTCAATATCGTTGAGCCAGAGCTTAATAGGAATGGGTTCGTCGGTAATTTGGCGGAGCATGGTAAAATCCTGAAAGTTGAAGATACGCAATTTTTAAGATTCAGACTGAAATTTGCTATAATAACTGATCTGTACCAAAAATCAACGTTCATTATTTGTACCTTTGCAGCCTGAAAAAATCACACAGATTATGGCATTAAACTGCGGAATGGTAGGCATAGCCGGGAGCGGCAAAACCACCCTGTTCAACTCATTATCGAAAGGTCGCATGGAAGACACCCAGGCAGCCGGCAAGCCCAACCTCGGACAAATTGAAGTGCCCGACCCGCGGCTGGATGCCATCGCGGCCATAGTGAAGCCCGTCAAAGTGATCCGCACCACCGTGGAGATTATCGACATTCCGGGCCTTACCAAAGGCGGGGCCACCCAGAAAGGTGCCGGGCAGTTCCTGGCCGAGATCAGGCAAACCGATGCCATCATACATGTGCTCCGCTGCTTCGACGACCCCATGGTACCACATATCGAAGGCTCGGTGAACCCGCTGCGCGACAAGGAAACCATTGACCTGGAGCTGATCTCGAAGGACCTGGAAACCCTTGAAAAGAAGATTCAGCGGGTAGACAAGCTCGCAAGGATTGGCGACAAGGATGCCAAAAAATCGCTGGAGGTGCTAAAAAAGCTTCAGGAGCATTTCGAAAATGGCGAGCCGGCACGCAACTTCTCTATCGAAGAAAACGACAGGGAGATTCTCGATGATTGCTTTTTCCTGACTATTAAACCGGTGATTTACGTTTGCAACGTTGATGAAGAGAGTGCCGCCAGTGGCAACAAATACTCCGAAATGGTGAAGCCTGCCATTGAGAATGAAGGTGCCGAAATACTGATCATTGCCGCTAAGGCCGAGGCTGATATTGCACAGCTCGACAGCGAGGAGGACCGCATGGCATTTCTGGAAGACATGGGACTGGAAGAGCCCGGTGTGAACAAGCTGATCAGGGCTGCCTACCGCACCCTGAACCTGCACACCTTTTTTACAGAAGGACCCAAAGAGGTCAGGGCCTGGACCATACATGCCGGAACACCTGCGCCAAAAGCGGCTGGCGTGATCCACTCCGACCTTGAAAGAGGCTTTATCCGTGGAGAAGTAAAACGCTGGGAAGATTTCGTGGAGCTGGGCTCAGAGCATGCCTGCAAGCAAGCCGGAAAGTTCCATATTGAAGGAAAAACCTACATCGTAAAAGACGGCGACATCTTCCACGTGCGCTTCAACGTCTAACCTATTTTAATTTATGATTTAGGAATTATGAATTTAATCATAAATCATAATTCTGAACGGGTTTACACTTCGAAGAAGTCCTGCAGGGCGTCGAGGTAAAATTCTTTCCAGCCTTCGAGCATGTTTTCGTAGGCATTGTCGGGAATGCCTTCGTGCAACACCTGCAATTGTGTGCCACCCTTTTCCTCAAATAACTTAATGGTGACCACAGACTCTTCCTCTTCTCCTTCAAAAAACCATTGCTGCTTCAGCCATTTGTTGGTTTCTAACTCAATGTTACGACCGGTAATTTCGCCGTTGAGCAGACTAAACTCAGAGTCGGGCTCCAGGCTCATTACGGCAGGCTCACCGCTCCACAGTTCTATGGTAAAAGGATTGGTAAGCGCCCGGTAAACCTCTTCGGGCGTGGCTTTGATCTTGCGGTACAATTTAATGCTTTTCGACATGGCTATTTATTCTTTTTTAATGCAAATGCGGTAAGGGCGGGTATGTAAAGCTTCAGTTTGCCATTGGCTTCATCCACTTTCGTGGAATACAGCAGCTGTTCATCAATACGGCCAAAGCCGCCAAACTGCGGGTTATCGGTGCTGAGCACCAATGAATAATCTCCGGGAGGTGCAGCAACAGAGTAATCGGCATATGAATCGAAGGGGTTGAAGTTGAAAACAAACACCAGGTCTTTGCGGCCAATCACCAGTATCTGGTCTGAGACGTGCTCCATTAAACGGGTTACGGTAGGGTATTTGAGCAACTTTTCCTTTTGCACCAACGTCATCATGGCGCGGTCGAAGTCGTTGAGAGACTTATACCTCAATTCCGGATTGTCCTTAAGGCTCCACTGCCGCCTTGCATAGTGATACGACCAATTGTTATGCCTTCCGGGAAAGTCGATCCATTCGGGATGTCCGAACTCATTGCCCATAAAATTGAGATAGCCATTGCCGGCCGTTACAAGGGTAACCAGCCTGATCATTTTATGCAGGGCTAAGCCGTTGTCGATGATCAGACTTTGCTGATCGACCCGCATGCTGTAATACATGTCCTGATCGATAAGCCAGAATATAACAGTCTTGTCACCCACCAGAGCCTGGTCGTGCGACTCAGCATAGTGCACGGTCTTTTCATCCCACCTTTTGTTGGCAAGCTGTTGGAACATTTCGCCCACATGCCAGAATTGCACCCGTTCTTCCTTAATGGTTCGGATCCAATAGTCGGGAACGCCCATTGCCAGGCGATAGTCAAAGCCCATCCCACCCAGTCCCTGAGGGGTTGCCAGACCAGGCATGCCGCTCATTTCTTCGGCAATGCTCAGGGCACCGGCCTTCACCTCGTGGATAAGCTTGTTAGCTAAATACAGATAAGTAATGGCATCCTCGTCCTGACTATCGTTAAAATACTGGTCATAACCAACAAAGGCAGTTCCCAGTCCATGATCCAGGTAGAGCATGCTGGTAACCCCATCAAAGCGGAATCCGTCTAAATTATATTCTTCGAGCCAGAACTTACAGTTTGAAAGCAGGAAATGCATCACATCATTTTTTCCATAGTCAAAACAGCGACTATCCCATGCCGGGTGATCGCCACGCGGGCCGTCGTGAAAAAACTGGTAATAGGTTCCATCGTAACGGCTGATGCCTTCTACCTCATTCTTAACGGCATGTGAGTGCACAATGTCCATAATCACCCTGATGCCACGCCCATGGGCGTCGTCCACCAGGGCCTTCAGCTCTTCGGGAGAGCCAAAGCGGCTTGAAGCCGCAAAAAAACTGCTAACATGATATCCGAAAGAGCCATAAAAGGGATGCTCCTGCACGGCCATCAGCTGAATGGTATTGTATCCGGCCTCTTCCACGTGCGGCAGCACATTCACCCGGAAGTCTTCCCATGTGCCCACCTTATATTCTTCGGTAGCCATTCCTGCATGGGCTTCATAGATTAGCGGAAAAAAGTCCTTTGCCGGTTTCAGGGTATTTTGCCAGGTGTAGGGTTTGGGCGGATCCCAAACCTGCGCACTCCAGATATTATTGGTGGGATCCTGCACCACGCGTCGGGCCCAGGCCGGTATACGGTCGCCCGAGCCGCCTTCCCAGCACATAAAGAGCTTGTAAAGGTCCTGATGCTTGAGGGTTTCGGCAGGCAGACTGATCTCCCAGTTACCATTTTCCTGCGGCTGCAGCTTAAATTCCTCCTCCAGGCGCCAGTTCGAAAATTCGCCAACAAGGAAAATACAAGTAGCATTGGGCGCCCATTCACGCAGCACCCACCCTCCCTCTTGGCGATGCAGGCCAAAATAATTATGGCCGTTGGCAAAATCCGTAAGCCGACCCCCGGAAGTCAGTTCCATTTCTTTTTCGTAAGCCTTGCGCAGGCGGCCAACGATCTTATTGGTGTGGGGAGCGAGATAGGGGTCTTTTTTGACAAAATCGGGAATCAGCATTGGCCGCGGTTTTTAAGAAATGGTGAAAATCGAATTCCAACAAAAAATAGTATATCAAACATAAACTTTTTTATTTAATCGACAGCTATTTACAACAGCCTTTTTTCGCCACCTGCAAAGGTTTTTCAACTTATTAATGCGGTATTTGCCTTGCCAGAAACACAAAAATAAATACCTTTGCATAATTTTTATTCAATCTAAATAAACGTTGTGATTTTATTAACACTATGAATCTTAGCGATCTTAAAAACGGTGAACGCGGTATCATCCTGAAGGTGAAAGGCCGGGG
>Ga0209498_1000390_pt1 | contig 26989 bp, 24 predicted proteins | sample WalLakDeSediment_FD_184131 | JGI IMG/M metagenome (GOLD analysis project Ga0209498, IMG submission 184131) | Lake sediment microbial communities from Walker lake, Nevada to study Microbial Dark Matter (Phase II) - Walker Lake 11/02/13 Deep... | ecosystem: Environmental > Aquatic > Freshwater >...
GCTTCGGCAAGGCTGAGCGCATCGGCCACATCGGGCTGGGCATCAGCTTCATCGGCCTTGCGATCACTGGGCTACCCTTGCTCTACAGTCAGGAGCCCTGGGCCCGCTGGATCGCGCACAGCATGGGGGGATTCGAGGCCACGGGTTTCCTGCATCGCTTTTTTGCGCTGGTGATGATCGTGCTCTTCGCCTGGCACCTGGCCCGGGTGTTCTGGCGCATCATCGTGGACCGGGACCTGGGGATGCTGTGGGGGCCCTACTCCATGGTGCCGCAGCCGCGCGATGCCCGCGACGTGTACCAGAACATCCGTTACTTCCTCGGCAAGGGAGAGCCTCCCCGCTTCGAACGCTATACCTACTGGGAGAAATTCGATTACTGGGCCGTGTTCTGGGGCATGGCCATCATCGGCGGTTCGGGCCTGATCCTATGGTTCCCCGAGTTCTTCACCCGCTTCCTGCCCGGGTGGACCCTGAATCTCGCATCGGTGATTCACGGTCTCGAGGCCGTGCTCGCGGTGGGCTTCATCTTCACCATTCACCTGTTCCACAACAATCTGCGCGCGGAGAAATTCCCGATGGACACGGTCATGTTCACCGGATACGTCACCGAGGAGGAACTGCGCACGGAGCGCACGGATGAGTACGAGAGGCTCCAGCGCGAGGGCAAGCTGAAGGAACTGGAAACCGAACCGGTTCAGCCGGGCCTAGTCACTGCGGGCCGTACCTACGGCGTGATCGTGAACGCTCTGGGCCTGATCCTGGTCGGCCTGATGCTCTACGCCCTGCTCGGATAGCGCGCACACTTCCCGCATTGCCGCCCCCTGTGGGAGGCGAGCCCTCGCGGCGAGCTCCGTCGGACCATGGGCGGTGCTTCCGTGATCATCAGATTACCTGTTGGTCACTAGCCCCTATGGAGTGCGGGAGCTTGCTCCCGCTTTCGGACGGATCGCGGCGAAGGGCACAGCGGGAGCAAGCTCCCGCACTCCATAGGGCAACCGATCGCTCGACCCGGGTTGCCCGGGCCGTTACCCTTGCTGAAGGCCAACAGGATGCCCACAGTCCCGTTGCAGCGACCTGGGGACGGTAAGCCCACCGGGAGGTACCCACATGGACCAGGGAGGTCTATGCGATGAATCTTGATCAACTCTTCGTGGCCATGGTCGTGCTCGGGCTGCTGATGCTCGCTGGCAAGTGGCTGCGTGTGAACGTCGCCGTATTCGGGCGCCTGTTCCTGCCCAGCGCGATCCTTGGCGGTGGCCTTGCCTTGCTGCTCGGCCCCCAGGGCCTGGGAACGCTTGCAGAGCTCGTCCTGGGCGATGAGGCGGTGCTGGCTGGCGGGATCTTCCCGGAATCCACCCTGGAGATCTGGTCCGGCCTGCCGGGGCTGCTGATCAGCGTCGTCTTCGCCGGTCTGTTCCTGGGCAAGATCATCCCCGCACCCCGCGCCATCTGGCGCCGTGCCGGCCCCATGGTCGCGCACGGCCAGACCCTCGCATGGGGTCAATATGTGGTCGGCCTGACCCTCGCCCTGCTCCTGCTGACGCCCGTGTTCGGCATGAGTCCCATGTCAGGTGCCCTGATCGAGATCGGCTTCGAGGGCGGACACGGTACGGCGGCGGGCCTGGCCGATACCTTCCGTGAACTGGGTTTCGAGAATGGGGCCGACCTGGCCCTGGCCCTCGCCACCGTGGGCGTGGTCGCCGGGGTCCTGCTCGGTACGGCCCTGGTGAACTGGGGCGTGCGCACCGGGCGCCTCGAAATCGAGGCCGGCGAGGAGCTGGACCCCGAGCGCATGGCCGAGCACGACGAGCGTGAGGAGGCCCCGCGACTGGCCAACACCCGTTCCATCGATCCTTTGTCGGTACATCTGGGCTTCTTCGCGCTGGCCATTGCGATTGGCTGGCTGATCCTGCAGGGGCTGATCTGGGTGGAATCGGTCACCTGGAACGCCGGGGATGACGGCCTCGCCCTGATGGTCCATATCCCCCTGTTCCCCCTGGCGATGATCGGCGGGGTACTGGTGCAGGTGGTCCTGATGCGCCTGGGCCACGCGCGTGCCCTGGACCGGCGCCTGATCAACCGCATCTCCGGTGCGGCGCTCGACGTGCTGATCGTCACCGCGCTCGCCACCCTCTCACTGCAGGCGGTCGGGGCCTACATCGGACCCTTCCTGATCCTGGCCGCGGCGGGCATCGCCTGGAGCCTGTTCGGATTCCTGGTCCTGGCGCCACGCATCTTCCCCAGGGACTGGTTCCCGATGGGCCTGGCCAATTTCGGCCAGGGCATCGGCATGACCGTGATCGGCCTGCTGCTCGTGCGCATGGCCGATCCGGACAACCGCACCGGTACCATGGAGAGCTTCGGCTACAAGCAACTGCTGTTCGAACCCGTGGTCGGCGGCGGACTGTTCACGGCCCTCTCCCTGCCGTTGATCTTCCACTTCGGCGCCCTGCCCGTACTGATCGGCTGCACGGTCCTCATGCTTGGCTGGCTGGCGTTCGGACTGCTTGCATTTGGCCCCGAGCGGAAGCCTTGAACGTCTACACTGTCATCTGGACCTCCCGATGAAACCGGCGGCACGCGAGACCATGGACAACGACAGAGAACACGAGTTGTGGTTTACGCAGAAGGATGGCGTGGTACGAGGTCCGCACCCCAGCGGCCTCATCTCCCGGTTCCTGCTGCTGGGGCGGCTGACCCTCGACGACGAGATCAGCCCGGACCGGGAGAATTGGCGTCCCGTCCGCGAATTCCCCAGGCTGGTCCCCGAGGCGCTGCATCAGGGCGACACACCGGAGGCCCGCGAGCGACTGCTGCAGGCGCGGCTACGCGAGGATGAGCGCCTGCGCGAGCGGCGCAGCAGCGGTCCCGTGCCCCCGGAGGTGCAGGACATGCGGGTTGGGGAACGGCGCCAACCCGAGCCAGAGACGATGATCCGGCATCGGCGGCAACGGGCCGAGTGGCTCGCGCGTCCGCGGGAGTCGATGGATGCGGCCATGCGCGGCCCGATCCCCTGGGTAGTGGCGGGTGCCGCAATCGTGATGGCCGTGATCCTGCTGGTCTGGTCCATGGACGGTGTCGAGTCAGGCACCCTGCCCGACTGCCACCTGCCGCCGGCACCCGAGGTGAACTGGAGCTACTGTCGCATGGCCAGCCTCGACCTGCGCGGGGTGGACCTGAGTCGCGCCAACCTTCGTAACACGGACTTCCTCGGGACCCGTCTGGACGGCGCCCGGCTGCGCGACGCCGACCTGAGCTATGCCGACCTGCGCCGGACACGGCTCGACGGCGCCGACCTGCGCGGGGCGGTCCTGACCGGTGCCACACTGCAGGCCGCGGTCCTGACCCGCGCCGACCTGGAAGGCGCGGACCTCAGCTACGTGAACGTGCTCGGCGCCGACCTCACCGAGGCCCGCCTCGACGGCGCGATCCTGGACCGCGCCATCTGGACCGACGGTCGCATCTGCGCAACCAGCTCCATTGGAACCTGCGATTGAGACGCTGCCAGGGCCCGTCAGGGGATTTCAGGGCAGGTGGAGGGTGGCGATGTCCCCGAAGACGACCCGCAGGTCATCGAGACTGGGGGGGCGCACGTCCCATGTAGTCGAAAAGGCCCCCTTGCAGGTCATCCGCAGGACGTCGGGCTGCTCCTCGCTCTCGAGCCAGAGGTGGTACCCACGCCACATGCCTATCATCCCGCCGTCATCGTAATCGCCCACGCGAAACCCAACCCCGAACCCCACCGCCGCGAGCTGCACTTCCGGCCGCGGCAGCTCGACCCGTTCCTCCATCTGCTGCACCCGCCGGATCACGAAGGTTCCGGGCGCCACTGTCTGGCTGCGCTCACGGTCCAGCGTACGGACCTCCAGGTTGCAGCTGGGCGCATACCAATCATGACCCGGCGCGGCCCGACCACGCTGCAGCCAGATCCGCGCAGTGCCGGGCCGGATCTCCAGCGGCTGATGGAGTTCGATCACTGAACCCTCGGGGATCACGAAGAACGGAGACCCGGGATCCCTGGTGACTTCCATGGCCGCGCAGCCCAGAAGTGTGGTAGCCAGAAGAACCGCTAGCAGCCTGTTCATGATCCAATACCTCCTTTAAGCATCCGGTGGCGTTATCCTAGTCGAAGTCATAAGCTTTGCCCGGACACCATGACACAGCCCCTGACCAGCGACTATCTCGATCTCTTCCTGCGCGACGTTCCGTTGCTGGATGTGCGTGCGCCCGTGGAATTCGCGCAGGGTGCCTTTCCCAATGCCCACAACCTACCCTTGCTGACCGACACCGAGCGCCACGAGGTCGGCCTTCGCTACAACCAGGAAGGGCAGCCGGCCGCGATCGAGCTGGGGCACGCCCTGGTCGGCGGCGCGACGCGCGAGGCCCGCCTGAAGAGCTGGCTGCGCTGGTGTGAACGGCATCCGGACGGCCACCTCTACTGCTTCCGCGGCGGCATGCGCTCGGGCACCGTGCAGGAGTGGCTGGCGGAGGCCGGCCGCCCGATCCCCAGGATCCGGGGCGGCTACAAGGCCATGCGCCGATTCCTTCTCGACAGCCTGGAGGAGACCGCCGCCGCCCTACCGCTGCTGCTCCTGTCCGGCCGCAGCGGCACCGGCAAGACCCGCGTGATCGAGGCGATCGACCACGCCGTGGACCTCGAGGGACTGGCCCGCCACCGGGGCTCGGCCTTCGGGCGCCGCCCCGGAGGACAGCCCACCCAACCCGATTTCGAGAACCGGCTTGCGATCGCCCTGTTGCGCCTGCATGCCCTGCAGGAAACGGGCGGACGCCGCCCCGTGGTGGTGGAGGACGAGAGCAAGCTGGTCGGTCACCGGCTGGTTCCGCCCTCGCTGTACCTGCGGATGAAGGCATCGCCCCGCGTCTTCATCGAGGAGCCGCTGGAGAGCCGCGTCCAGGTGACCCTGGAGGACTACGTTTCCGGACCGCTCGCCGAGTACGTGCAGTTCCACGGCGAGGCCGAGGCGCTGGACCGACTCGGCGCCGAACTCCTGGCCTCGCTGGACCGGATCCGCAACCGCCTCGGGGACGCACGCCACTGCGAGCTGCGCCAGGCCCTCCAGTCCGCCCTGGACGAACAGGCCCGCAGCGGTGCGGTCGAGGGCCACCGGGGCTGGATCCGCGCCCTGCTGGCGGAATACTACGACCCGCTGTACGACCACGCCCTGAAACGCCAGGGCGAGATCGGCGCCCCGCTGTTCGTCGGCAGCCGCGCGGACGTCACGGCCTTCCTGCGGGATGCGGTCCAACGGCCCGTGGAACCGGGTCGCTGAGCGGATGCAGCGCTCCCTCCTGCTGACCGCAGTCTTCCTGGTCCTGGGCTACGGCTTCTGGGTCAGCCCCGATCTCAAGGAGATCGCGGCGGGCATCGCTCTGTTCCTGTTCGGCATGATCTCCCTGGAATCGGGGTTCAAGGCCTTTACCGGTGGCGCACTGGAGATCGCGCTGCGTCGCTCCACCGACCGCCTGTGGAAGAGCATTGCCTTCGGCCTCGGCAGCACCACGATGATGCAGTCCAGCACCCTGGTGTCGCTGATCACCATCTCCTTCGTCAGCGCCGAGATGATCTCGCTGGCGGCCGGGATCGGCATCATCATGGGCGCCAATCTGGGCACCACCACCGGCGCCTGGCTGATCGCCGGCCTGGGGCTGCGGGTCGACATCGCCGCCTACGCAATGCCCATGCTGGTCTTCGGGGTCATCCTGCTGCTCAACAGAAGCCGGGAACTCAAGGGCGTTGGGTACCTGCTCCTCGGCATCGGCTTCCTGTTTCTCGGTATCGCCTACATGAAGGAGGGCTTCGACGCCCTGCAGGAGGGGTTCGATCTCTCCGCCTACGCGGTCCCGGGCCTGGCCGGCCTGCTGATCTTCACCGCCATCGGCATGGCCGTCACCGTGATCATGCAGTCCAGCCACGCCACCCTGCTGGTCATCATCGCAGCGCTGGCGGCCGGACAGGTGACCTACGACAATGCCCTGGCGCTGGCCATCGGTGCCAACCTCGGCAGCGCCTTCACCACCGCCCTGGGGGGCCTGACCGCCAATCTGGGTGGCAAGCGCCTGGCGGTGGCCCACGTCCTCTTCAACGTGATGACCGCCGCGGTGGCCATTGCGCTGATCGACCAGATGGTCTGGGCGGTGGACCAGATCAGCAACCTGATCGGTATCGCCGAAGACGACTTCCTGCTCAAGCTCGCCCTGTTTCACACTCTCTTCAACCTGCTCGGGGTGGTTCTCCTCGTCCCCTTCGTGAAGCAGCTGGAGCGTGCGCTGATCCGCTACGTTCACTTCGTGCCCCCGCCGTCCGAACAGCCCCGCTTCCTCTTTCCCGAGGCCTTGGAGACCCCCTCCACGGCCGTGACGGCAGTGCGCAACGAGGTCGCACACCTCTACGACAATGCCCACGTGCTGATCTCCCACGGCCTGAGCCTGCGCAGGCGGGTCATCGACTCCGACGCATCGCTGTCTGACGCCGTTCGCAGCACCCGGCGCATCATGCCCCTGGACGTAGACGATGTGTACGAAAAGAAGATCAAGAGCCTGTACAGCGCCATCGTCGCCTTCATCGGTGATGTGCAGGGCCGTGAGACACCGCAGCACTGGACGGACCAGTTGTACAGCCTGCAAGAGGGCAGCCGCGACATCGTCGAGGCGGTCAAGGCCATGAAGCACCTGCACAAGAACCTCTCACGTTTCGGCGTCTCGCCCAATCCGCCGGTACGCGAGCACTATGACGCCCTGCGCATCCAGATTGCCAAGCTGCTGCGCGAGATCCGGGAACTGCGCACCGAAGAACCGGGGGCCATCACCAGCCTGTCACTGGATTCGCTTAAACTCGCACTCGAGAGGTCAAGCCGCGAACGACTGGACAGCATCAACAGGATGATCCGGGACCGGAGAATCCCGCCGCATATCGCGACGTCGCTGTTGAATGACGAGGCCTACGCCTACGAGATCGGCGAGAAGTTGATCGAGGCAGCGCACGCGTTACTGCTTTCCGACGCACCCGGGGACCGGATCGTCGAGGAAGTGCTGGCGCTCGATGACAGAGAGATCGAGCGCATGGCCAGCAGTGCCGAAGAGAAGACCGCACGCTAGTGCAGCCACTACAGAGAAACACCGATGAAAACCAAGAATCTTCTGGCGAAACTCGCCAACTTCATGGACAAGGACCGCAACGTTGAGAGCGAAGAACTGGCAACCATCCGCGGGGTGCTGAAGAAGCTGAAGACCAAGGAGCACAAGCTGCGCGAGAAACTGGAGGCCAACCCTGGCGAAGAGGCGCGCGCGGAGCTTCAAGGCAAGCTGGATGTCGTGCACGCGCAGCGGGTCAAGGGCCTGGAGCGGGTGAAGGAGATCCGCGACAGCCACAGGGAACCCAGCACGCCCAACGCGACCGCCGAGACAAAGACGACGGAAGAATAGGCACCAGGTCTCAGGTTACTTCCTGGTCGGACAGGTCCGCCAGGATCTCCTCCGTCAGCCGCTGCACCGCCAGTTGCCGATCCCCCCGGGTCGGATCGAACATCTCCGGATTCAGCCGCGACCACTTCGGCTTCAGCCGGGCCTCCCGCACCGGGCGCGGCAATGCTCCGCGCGCCCAGCGGGAATCCGGGGATGCGCCCGAGGACAAGGCCCCCTGGGCGGCGTGCCCACGGCGCAGCAGGGCCCGGATCAGGGCCATCTGGCGCACGATCAGCAGGCGCAGGGTGTCGTCGGAGACGCGCCATTCCGAGAAACCGTGCAGGCGCTCCCAGATCCGCTTGCGCAGCGGCAGGGAAGTGCCGAGGACAGCCCCCACCGCCGTGCCGGTCAGGGTCCCCAGGCCGAGGGTGACACCGAGGGTGGCGGCATCCAGCGCCGCGCCGGCCGCCGCCCCCGCGGCCGCGCCCCCGCCCATCCGCACTCCGTAGTGTTTCAGGGCGTCGGGATTGAAAAGATCCATGCCCCAGGCGCCATTCACCAGCGGCAATTGCGCGTGATCGTAGTGGCTGCTGCTGAAGCGGAACAGCCGCAACAGGGCGTCCACACTGCGCTGTTCGCGCTGCCGAACCGCATCCTGGTTGCGCAGGATCATCTCCCGCAGCTTAACGGCCTCGAGGTCCCCGGGGATGACCCTCAGGCAGCCGGCGGTGTCGATCAGCAGCTCCGCCAGGTATTCGGCAGCGGCCCGCCGCAGCCACTCCCCCTGCTGGCGCCGGTCCTCGATCAGCCGTTGCAGCGGCCGGTCGTAGGCATCGAGCAATGTGCGCAGCTTCTCGTACAGCCGCCGCTCGCCAGCCTCGTCGAAGACCACGGTGTCGAAGGCCACGACGGCATGCAGGTTCAAGCGGGCCAGTTGCTCCCGCCACTCCGGCTCGCGGCTCGCCGGGTTGGCCACGAAGTTCAGTACGGGCAGCACCGGGACGGCACAGTAGGTGAGGATGGTCAGTTCCTCCCGGTATTTCCCCAGCACCGGCTCGCGACAGTCGATCACGTAGATCGCCGCATCGCTGTCCAGCATCTGCCGCAGGACCTTGGCCTCCTGCTCGTAGTGCGTCGCCGCCTCCGGGCCGTCGAGGAATCGCCGCACGCGTTCCGGCGCATCAAAGCGCTCCGGGCCTGCGAGACGGTCCAGCGCGTCCAACACCCCGTCCGGATCCTCCAGGCCCGGGGTGTCCAGCAGCAGCATTACTGGTTCACCGTCGGACAGCACGAGCTGGATCCCCTCCACCTGGCGCGTGGTCGCCGGCTCGTCCGAGACCTGGCCAAAGGTCTCGTCGCGGGAAAGGGTCCGGAGCAGGGACGTCTTGCCGGTGTTGGTGTGCCCCACCACGACCACCTTCATCACCGCGCTCATCCCGCGCCCACTCCCTGCCCCACTAGCTCCACCAATTCCCGGGTCCCAGGATGCCGCTGGTCATCCAGATCGATCTCGAGTACGTAGTCGAGGCCTGCTCGCGCCCCCGCAAGTTGCCACTGCCGGAGCCTTCCCGCGCGCTCGGTGCCGCGCGCGGCGAGCGTGCGGCCCTCGTCGAGCACGGCCCAGACGGGGCCCCGGGTCTGCGCGCGCACGGCAGAGAAAAAGCGCTCGGCGCCACGGTCCGGGGTGCGGGCGAGGGAACAAAGCACCAACACCACGCCCGGGACCGCATCCCGAGCGCGCAGGGCCGACAGTATGTCCCGGCGCTGCGATCGGTCGTCGGCGCGGCCAAGCGTGATCCAGTCCACTCCTGCCAGCCGCGGGGGCCAGTCGCCGCTGTCACGTTCCAGCTCGAGCCCGATCAACAGCACCGGCCCGTGCACCGGCGCGGGCCGGGCCTTCGATACCGGTTCCAGACCCTGTGTCTCCGGGGGGCCTGGGTCGAGCACACCCACCGGGCGCGCGTGCGAAGCCAGGCGGTCCGAGAGCCGTGCGTAGCCGGGAAGGCTGGTGTCCAGCCGCAGCCGCCCGGCCGCCCGCCGGACCAGCAACAGGCTGACCAGGGTGAGCACCGCCCGGGGCAGAAGCCCGTAAAAGAGGATCGACGAAAGCAGGAGCCCCGACCAGAGCTCACGGCCGACCGCCCCCTCCAGGCCGATGCGGCTGGCGCGCACGACCTCGGCGTCCGGCACCGGCCAGCCCAGCCACTGCGCCGGCGCAGCCAGCATCGCGACCAGGGCGATGAAGCTACCTTCGGTGAGCAGGGTCGTGCCCCAGACGAATTCGTACTGGCGCACACTGAGCGCGAATACCGCACCCATCAGTGCACCCAGGCAGAACATGGCCCAGAGCCCGTGCGTGAGGGCGCTGGCGATCCAGCGTCCAAGACCTCCCCGGCGCAGCAGCCCTACGCTGGCAGACAGCACCACGGCCGACTCCGGCCGCCGCGACAGGCGCCGTCCCAGCCCGTGCACCGCCGCAAGTGCCGCCCGCCCCAGGGTGCCGCCGCCGCCCTTCGGACGATAGAGTGTGAAGACGACCCATAGGAAAAGCATCAGGAGTTGCAGACCCAGGAGCGCCGACAGCGCCCAGCCGATGTTCACCGTCGCATCCTGGCCGAAGACCGCTGCGGCGGAGCCGATACCGGCAACAAGGGCCAGGACTACCGCCCCGAGCAGCAGCCAGAAACGGATCTGGTTCAGGCCCTCCAGCGTGCCCGCGAAGCGTCGGCCCAGGGCCATCTCTCCGGCACGTCGCACCAGCCGCTGCTCGAAGTCACCCCCGGCCTCACGGGCACGGGAATCCGCGGCAGGATCGTCGAGGATCCTGCCCAGGCGGTCTTCCTCCAGGCGAACGGCCTCCGCGACGAGGCGGTGGCGGACGGGGGTCATGGCTTTGGTCACGGGTGGGGCAATCCGGGATCTGGCAAGGTGTCGGTATCGATGCCCTGCGAAGATATCAGATTTGCCGCCATTCCCGTTGCTCTGGGCCGCAGCACACTGTGCCACGCCGGCGGTGCAGGCGTATCCGGATTCCTTCCCGGGCTCGGCTATTCAACCCTGCAGACGTCCTCGAACTCGAAACGGGGGCTGCGCGGAAACAGGGCCTCGGGCCGGCCATAGCCCAGATTGCAGAGGAAATTCACGCGAGTCGTGCTCCCGGCGAAGAAGGCCTCGTTGACCTGTTCCGGGTCGAAGCCCGACATCGGCCCGCAATCCAGGCCCAGCGCCCGGGCCGCCATGATCAGGTACGCGCCCTGCAGGGTCCCGTTGCGAAAGGCTGTCGCCTCGATCAGGGGCTCGTTGCCGACGAACCAGGAGCGTGCGTCCGTGTGCGGGAAGAGCTTCGGCAGATGCTCGTGGAACTCGAGGTCGTGACCGATGATGGCGGTGACGGGGGCGGTCCGGGTCTTCTCCACGTTGCCCTCGATCAACGCCGGAAGCAGTTTTGCCTTGGCCTCGGGGCTCTTCACGAAGACGATGCGGGCCGGGCTGCAGTTGGCGCTGGTGGGGGCCCAGCGAAGCACGTCGAAGAGTTCCCGCAGCAGCTCGTCGCTGACCGGCCGGTCCTGCCACTCGTTGTGGGTTCGGGCATCAAAGAAAAGCTGGTCCAGGCATTGCGCTTCAATGGGTTCACTCATGTGTCGGTTCCTTGGATTTCGCGGGTGAATGGGAGTCACGTATCTCGCTCGCCCGGCCCGTCCTGTTGCCGTCGCAGGATGTGCCGGTGGAGAAAGCGATCCAGCTGATTGGCAAAGGCCTGGCGATCGCGCTGGTTCAGCGTGGCCGGGCCTCCGGTATCGACCCCGGAGGCGCGCAGGGTTTCCATGAAGTCCCTGATATCGAGACGCGATCGGATGGTATCGGCACTGTACATTTCGCCGCGCGGATTCAGGGCGTGTCCACCCTTGTCGATGACCTCGGCAGCCAGGGGAATATCGGCGGTGACGACCAGGTCACCGGGCTCCAGGCGATCGACGATCTCGTTGTCGGCCACGTCGAAACCCGATCGCACCTGAATCATGCGGACGTAGCGGGAACGAGGCACCCTGACCGGCTGATTCGCCACCAGGGTGACCTCCACCCGGGCGCGCTCCGCGGCGCGGAACAGGATCTCCTTGATCACCATCGGGCAGGCATCGGCATCGACCCAGATCTTCATGGCAGCACTCGACGGAACACCACCGAAACAGATCTCCGCATCCGGGCCAAGGGAAGGCCCAGCGCGCCGAAACGGGCTTCAATGCCGGGGCGGGCCAGCCCACCCCGGGGCGTACGCTCAGTCCTTGTCAAAGACGAAGGTGAAGTTCACCGGGGCGTTGTTCGTGATGCTATCCAGGCCCGCGATCGCGCGCAGTGCCTCGACACCACTGGCCATACCAAAGTCATCGGCCCGGACCACGATCGGCTTCAGGCTGCTCACCTGGACGCCGTTCTGCAACCCGACCACGACCAGGCTGGCGCCCATCTCCCTGGTGGTGCCATGCAGCGTGAGCTCGGCGGCCACATCTTCCACGACCATCCGCGCACCCGGCTCCATGCCCTCAAGCACAGCGGGATCGAACGTGACACTGATGGTCGCCGCGGGGAACTGGTCGGTGTTGAAGAACATTTCCCGCATCCGTTCGTCCCGGATCTCGATCACGGTGTCGACACTGGTCAGGTCGATGCTCACATTCGCGGCGCCATCCGCGCCGATGCCGCCCGAGAGCTGGTTGAACGTGTTCATCTCGGTGACGTGCGCGTTCTTGGTCGTCAGGTAATACAGCGAGGACTCGTCATTATTGAGCGTCCAGTCTGCCGTTGCCGCCCCTGCCAGCAGCCCGATGGTCAGTGCAAGCGTGGTCTGTTTCATGAACATGTGGTTTTCTCCATTGGTGGGTCCCTCCTGAAATGGGGGCGCCGCGTTCTTATGGTCGAACTTCCGGATTTTCTGCACTTCAGCCTTTAACGGTACGGGCGTGCCTGATTGCCCGTCAAGCCGGTCCCTCCAGACCTTCCGATCCGTCGTGCTACCATCGGACGCACAACGGATCGGAAGGTCGGGATCAGGATATGGCGGGCTCACTCAAGGACCAACTGCTGAAGGCTGGGATCGCCAGCAAGAAACAGGCGAAGGAGATCGAGCTCGAACAGCGCAGGAAGCGCAAGCAGGGCAAGCCCGCGCTCAGCCAGGAAGACCGTGAGAGAGCCGCAGCCATCGAGGCGGCCCGCCTGGAAAAGATCGAGAAAGACCGGCGGCTGAACGAAGAACGCAGGCAGCAGCAGACGGAACGCGCCACCCGGGCGGAAATCCGACAACTCGCCGATCAGCATCGCGTCATCCCACCGCCAAATGCCGACGTCCGCTACCACTTCGTCTGGGACGGTACGGTCCGGTCCCTTTGGATCGATGGCGATCTGCACAGGCAACTCGCCTCCGGTGTGTTGCGGCTGGTAGCCGTTGAACGGGCCTTTGTGCTGGTTCCCACCCCCATCGCGGAACGCATCGTCGAGCGTAACCCTGCGGCCGTGGTGCAGGATGACGAGGAGCGCAAGCGCGAGACCGCCGCCGATGAGCAGGCGTACGCGGAGTTCCCGATTCCCGACGACCTGCACTGGTAGCCGCGGCCGCGCCTGGCGACTCGCCGAAGAAGGCAGCAGAGGGCACACGCCCCCCGAACCGTCGTTCCCCGGGTCAGCCGACGGCACAGCGGTTGCGGCCCTGCCCCTTGGCCCGGTAGAGCGCGGCATCGGCGCGGGCGAACGCCTGCTCGGCGCTGTCACCCTCACGGAACTGGCTGAGACCGCAGGAGATGGTGATCGGAACCGGCGCGCCATGAAAATGAAAGCCGCAGGACTCGACCCGCTTGCGCATCAGCTCCGCCGCCACGAGGGCATTTTCCAGCTCGGTTTCCGGCAAGAGCAGGACGAACTCCTCGCCCCCATAGCGGGCCACGAAATCGGTCTCGCGCACATGGTCCCGCAACAGCCGGGCGATCAGCTTCAGCGCCTTGTCGCCGGCCTGGTGGCCGTACTCATCGTTGACGCTCTTGAAGCGGTCGATATCCCAGAGAGACAGAACCAAGGGTGAGTGGTAGCGCCGCCAGCGTGCCACCTCGAGTTGCAGCCGTTCGTTGTAGGCAAAGCGGTTGGGAATGCCGGTAAGGGTATCGACGAGCGCGCGCTGGCTCTCCTCCTGGAGCCGCGTGCGCAGGATGTCCGACTCCTGCTGCACGCTCTGCAGGCGCTGGTTGAGCTGATCCACCTCCCTTTCCGCACGCTCGATACGCCGCTCTTCGTTGACGCGGTACTGCTGCATGTGGGTACGGATCACATCGATACGCCGCTGCAGCGCCAACTTGAGCGGCTCGAGGTCTTCGGCCTGGCTCACCGACTGCTCGATCTCCTGAACCTGGACGTTGACCGTCTTGTCCAGTTCCCGGCCCTCCTCGTAGGCCTCGCGCTGGCTGATCACACTCTGCTGAAAGCCGCTGTCGATCTCCCCGAGACGCTCCGCCATCTGCTTCAGGAAGGTCTCGATCTCGTCCTTCTCTCGCTCCACCCCAGCGCGCATCTCGCCGACCAGGTCGGCGATCCCCACGATCGCCCGGTCCAGCGCTGCCGGACCCGCCCCATCCACGAGCAGGTCCCGCACCGCGTCGCGGCGATCGGCCAGTTCGACGGGTACGTCGATGCGATCCAGCAGGTGCAGCAGAACGTCTGTGACCACCGGTGGCCCGGCCGCCGGCTTCCTCCCGAAGAGTCTTCCCCAGAAGTGGGTTTCGACGCGAGTGGGCGGCTCCGTCGGATCGTCAAGCTGCAGGATCGACTCGGAGATCTCCTCCAGCAGACTGCGCAGCGTCTCACCCGTCGCCCCACTGCGGAGCTGGGTCCGCAGCGTCTCCAGTTGCCCCGCCAGCACCAGGTGGGACCGGTCCGCGGCCAGCGTCAGTCGGCTCAGACCCTGGCGCAGGACCCGCTCGGTCTCCTTCCAGGACCGGGTCTGGGTATCCAATTCCTCCAGGGTATCCAGGTACCGGCGCCTCCAGTCCTGGGATCCCGCGTCGCCTTCATCCATCTCCTCCCCCCCTGCCGCACATCACGGTCTCGCTATTTGGGCCGCTCTGCATCATGCAGCTCCAGGTCCACCATCAACTCATTCGCAATGGCCTCGAGGTCGTCCTGCAGGGTATTCAGCGCGATCCCCGCCGGGACGCCGAGTTCGGCGCGGGCCCGGAACAGCATACCGCCCGACATCGCCGCAGGCTCACACTCGGTCTCCAGCACATCGATGGAGACGCCGTGACCCGCGAGCACGGCCGAGATGTGCTGCACGATACCCGGATGGTCGTGGCCCACCAGGTCAAGCTGGACCCGATACACGACGGGAGGCACGACCTCCCGTCCGCGCTCGATGGTCACGTGCAGCCCCTCGGCCTCCAGCGCACGCAGCACGGCCTCCAGATGGCTCGCCGCCTCCGGGTCGACCTCCAGCCGCACCACGCCTGCGAACTGACCCGCCAACTGGGCCATGCGGCTCTCCATCCAGTTCGCTCCGGCGGCGGTCGCGCGGGCGGCCACCGCGCTCACCAGCCCCGGACGATCGGGTCCGAGGAGTGTCAGAATCAGCGATGTCTTCATTCCTGTTTCCTTTTGATCGACAGCGGTAGGGTCATGGTAAGTGCGTTGCATTCCTTTTGCTGCAGGGCGAACGCCGGTGAGCGGGAGCCCGGACGCTTACGCTCCGATGCAATCCGCCTGCTGCCTCAGTCACGTTCCAGTTCCGCCCGAAGGTCGAGAAAGTGAAGCAGGTCCTTCAGCACCAGAATGCCGACGAGTCGCTCCCCGTCAGTCACCATCAGGCGTCCCGTCCGGGCCTGCTGCATCCGGGTGAGCGCCTCGTTGGCATCCGCATCGGCCGCCACCGTATTTTCCTCACTACGACCCTGGCAGACGTCCTCGATACGCGTCCGCTCCCAATCTTCGCGCGGCACCTCCTTCGCCTCCGGCAGCCCAGCAGCGCCCAGCAACCGGTCGTCCCTCACCACCGGAAACCGGTCAAAATTGTGATGGTAGAGATATTGGTCCACGAACTCCCGCACCGAGGTTCCGGCGGGGACGGTCACCGGATCGGTGGTCATGAATCGCGCGACCGTTCGGCCCTGCAGGGCCTGCTGGGTCAGCAGCTGCTGGTAACCGGCGGTGGCCGCGGCATGCACGAACAGTCCGATGAGGAACCACCACATGCCCCCGACGAAGTTGCCGGCCACGAAGGCCGCGAGTCCCAGCGCCACCAGCAGAAGCCCGAAACCCTGCCCCACGCGCGAGGCCCAGCGGGTCGCCATGCGGATATTGCCCGTCCACTGCCATAGGGCAGCCCGCAGCACCCGGCCGCCATCCAGCGGAAACCCCGGAACCATGTTGAAGATCGCGAGCAACAGATTGATGAACCCGAGGTAGCGGGCCACACCGGCAACGTGTTCGGGCACACCGACCACAACCATGAAAAGCGCCAGCAGGTAGAAGGCCGCACCGAGCACCACGCTCGCGATGGGTCCCGCGATGGCCATCCAGAACTCGATCCGCGGTTCCTTGGGCTCGGCCTCTATCTCGGCGACACCGCCAAAGAGGAACAGGGTGATCCGACGCACGGGCAGTCCGTAGGACCGTGCGACCACCGAGTGGGCGAGTTCATGAAACAGCAGGGAGAAAAACAGACCCAGCATCCCCACCAGGGCCATCGCCCAATAGGTGGAAGGATCGAGATCCGGATAGACGAAGGGGAAGAAACCGGCCGCAAGTGACCAGGTGACCAGCAGCGCCAGGAACAGCCAGGTGACGTTCGCCCGGATCTCGAAGCCCAGGACCCGGAACAGGATGAAGCTCTCACCGAACATGGCGCGTCCCCGCTGGCAGCGGGGCCACAAGGGCCCCGCCATCGCCCGCCATCATGCCAGCATCGCTGCCCTCAGGCACGCCTGCCGCCAGGCAAGGGCCGATCCATACCGTCGTCGCAGCGTGGGCAGGCGGGATGCTGGGAGACCTCCGTCTTCAGGCGATGGTGATGCCTTTCGAGAGGAACACGTCCTGGATCGCGTTCAGCAACTCTACGCCCTCGGCCATGGGCCGCTGGAAGGCCTTGCGACCCGAGATCAGCCCCATGCCGCCCGCACGCTTGTTGATGACGGCCGTCCGCACCGCCTGGTGCAGATCGTTGGCGCCGGATGGACCGCCCGAGTTGATCAGACCGATCCGACCCATGTAGCAGTTCGCCACCTGGTAGCGAACCAGATCGATCGGGTGCTCCGAGGTCAGGGTCTCATAGACCCCGGGATGCGTCTTGCCAAAGCCGATGGCATTGTAGCCGCCGTTGTTGGTGGCCTGCTTCTGCTTAACGATGTCCGCGCCGATGGTGGCGGCCAGGTGATTCCCCTGTCCGGTCAGATCCGCGGACTCGTGATAGTCGACCCCGTCCTTCTTGAAGGCATCGTTGCGCAGATACGCCCACAGCACCGTGACCATGCCCAGCTCGTGGGCGCGGGCGAAGGCCTCGCTGACTTCCTCGATCTGCCGACGCGACGCTTCCGAGCCGAAGTAGATCGTGGTACCCACGGCCACCGCGCCCAGGTCGAAGGCCTGCTCCACCGATGCGAACAACGTCTGGTCCGCAATCGCGGGGTAGGTCAGGAGTTCGTTGTGGTTGAGCTTGACCAGGAACGGAATCCGGTGCGCGTACCGGCGGGAGACCGAGCCGAGCACGCCGAGCGTGGACGCCACCGCGCTGCAGCCGCCCTCGATCGCCAGTTGGACCAGCTTGTCGGGGTCGAAATAAATCGGGTTGGGCGCGAACGAGGCGCCCGCCGAGTGCTCCACCCCCTGGTCCACCGGGAGGATGGACAGATAGCCGCTGCCTGCAAGCCTTCCGCTATTGAACAGCATCTGCAGATTGCGCAGCACCACCGGCGAGCGGTCCGTGAGCGCAAACACCCGATCCACGAAGTCCGGCCCCGGGACCTGCAGCAGATCCCTCGGAATCCCCCTGCACTCGTGCTGCAGGAGTTGCTCCCCCTCGTTACCCAGCAGTTCCAACACGTCCATCGCAATGACCTCCCAGCGCGTCCTCAAAAACCCCGAAGCATCCCCCGAGCATACCCCCCCAACGGGGTCGGACCAAGCCAAGCCTCTGGCTCACTTGAAAAAAGCCCCCACCACAGCCTGAAAAGCGGCCTTGGAGGGCCATTTTCAATCCAAAAAACAGCGCTCTAAGGAAAGACAGCCGCAAGCCTGGAACAAAGGGTCGGCGGGGACCGAGCGGCCATCGTCTGCTCGGCCAGGGCCCGCGCCACCCGCTCGTCGCTACGGTAGATGTCCGGTCGGAAGCGGACATTCCCATCGGAATCGGCGTCTGCCGTCCAGTAGGCGAGAAGAATGGGAACGGGCCGGGCCAGATGAAAATTCCGCGTGCGCTTCTCGGCGACCAGTCTCTCGGCATGACCCGGCCCGGCATCGCTGCCATCCGCCATCAGCAGATCCACAAGCTCCATGGGCCGCTCGACGCGCACGCAGCCGGAACTGACGGCACGCCGGTCTGCCGCAAAGTGCCGTTGACTGGGCGTATCGTGGAGATACACGTGGAACGGGTTGGGAAACCGAATGGCCACACGGCCCAGGGCATTGTCCGAGCCGGCGTCCTGGCGCAGCATGATGCCGCTGGGATTGCCCCAGTCGACCTCCTCCGGATCGAGCCTGTTGCCGGCGTAGTCCAGGACCCTAAACCTGTTCCGCTCCAGGTACCCGATGTCCTCCCGAATGCTCGGGAGCGTGTCGTTGCGCAGGATGGTGGGCGGCACAGTCCAGGTCGGGTTGAAGGTCAGGTGGGTGATCTCCGACCTGAGCCGGGGCGTCGGCCGCGACGGACGCCCCACCTGGGTTCGGGCGCTCCAGACCACCGCACCCGCGCGGAAATAGCTGATCTCCGCGCCCGCGATATCGACCAGCACGAAGTTCTCCTCTTTTTCGCGCGCCAGCCAACGCAGACGTTCCAGATTCACTCCGATCTGAGCCAGCCTGTCGGAAAGGGGCACATTCAGCGCGGCCAGCGTCTCGGGACCTACGATTCCGTCGGCCTGCAGGTGATGGGAACGCTGAAATGCCGTCACGGCTTCGACCAGCTCCGCGTCATACAGCTTCGCGTCATACCCGGACTCCGTAATCATTGATCCCGGCTGGATCGCGGGCGAAGCCGCCAGGCGCTGGCGTAGAAGGGGCACCCGCGGATCGCTCATTCCTTCACGCAGCAATTGACCCGTCGGAATCTGCGGCCAGTCAGTCGTGGGCACCCGGGCTTCCAGTCGCGCATAGGCCTTGCGCAGGTCCCGGTATTGCCGGAAATCCGGCCGCACGCGCTGCATCGCGCGCCCGGGATCATCCAGCATGCTTCCCGCCAGCATGGTGATGCGCAGACGTCGGGAGTGCAGCGACGACGCGTCGCCAGAGCGCCATATCGGATCCACCTGCGCCGGATCCAACCGTCCCAGCGCCAGGTGCAGCAAGGCGCTCAGATAGGCCCTTGTCGCGAGCATGTCGGTGCAGGCGACCGCATCCGCACCCTGCGCATCCTCCGCCGCGCGACTGCGCAGTTCGGCCAGGCCGTATAGCTCCGGGTCCAGACCGTCCTGGCCAAGGCCTTCGAGGGCCGAAACCAGGCGTTGCAGGCGCTCCTTCCCATCCCAGGCCGGCGCGAAACCGCGGTCTGCATAAAACCAGGCTTTGGCGTCCAGGATGCTGAAGAGCGCGGATGCCGGCTTTCCGGGCGCAGCGCTCTGGCCCTCCAGAGCCGATTCCAGCGCCGCTTCAATGAGCTGCTCGACCGAAGGGTGGTTGCGGTCGTACGCCAGGACTGCGCCCGAAGAGACGAAGGCAACCAAGAAGACGATGATCCGCAAGACTGCCACCTGAGGTTTTTCTCCCGTTGCCAAGATGTTACAGTGACGGCTTAATTTTTTGCATCTGGTACTGGGTAACAAAGTCGCACCCAAGATCAGCCGCGGTTCGAGCACGGTTCCATGTCCTTGTGACCATGCGCGGCGGCTGCTCGTTCAGCCTGGGATGACGACGGTATACCCGCGCCAGGCCGGCTACGGCACTCCGTAGCCGGAACAAGGGGGAAGAACACGCAATGTGCAAGACCTTTCGCCAGCTGTGGCTGGCCATGCTGACCATCGGGCTATTGTCGTCCACGGCGCTGGCCGAACCAGCAACCAACCCCGCGCTGCTGAAAAAACTGGCCCTGGAGGCCCCGGCCCTGCAGAAGGGCGCGCTGACGAAGGCGGTCGCGGCCATGACCTGCGCGGTGAACAGCGGCATGGAACCGGCCGACCGTCTGGCGGTCATCGACTTCTCCCTGCCGTCCTCGGAACCACGCCTCTGGATCTTCGACCTGCGCGACCAGACCCTGTTGCTGGAGGATTTCGTCGCCCATGGCCAGAACTCCGGGGACAATTACGCCACACACTTTTCCAACATCCGGGGTAGTCACCAGTCGAGTATCGGGCTCTTCCGCACCCAGGAGAGTTACTACGGACGGCACGGCTATTCCCTGCGGATGGACGGGCTGGAGCCGGGCGTCAACGACAGGGCGCGCGAGCGCGCGATCGTGATCCACTCGGCGGACTACGTCGATCCCACCTGGATCGAGCGTCAGGGCCGCATTGGCCGTAGCCAGGGATGCCCCGCCGTGCGGCCAGAGATTGCGGAAATGGTGGTGGACAGCCTGAAGGGAGGCCAATTCATGTTCAAGTACTACCCGGACCAGGAATGGCTGGCCTCCTCGGCCTACCTGAACTGCCAGCCGAGCCAGGTGGCCAGCCTCATCGGACGTTGAAGGCAGGCGATGCAGGCCCCGCCCGTACCTTGGCCTGAGGCCCGAGGCTTGTTCAGGACGCATGGGACCCACGCGCCGGTACTGGATGGCCGCGCCCGGACGTGGCATCCTCTCTCGCCATGCGAATCCTGATCCGGTATTTCTTCCGCGCGCTGCGCGTGGTGCTGACGCCCTTCCTGTTACTGGGAGACAAGTTGACGACACCGAAAGGCATGAAGCGCGATCCGGCCGAGCAGGCCCGGGTCGACACCGAGACCGAGAATCTTGCCCTCTACCAGTTCCCCGCCTGTCCGTTTTGTATCAAGGCGCGGCGGACCATCCGCCGACTGGGCCTGAACATCGAACTGCGGAACGCCCAGCCCACGGGAGAACACCGCATGGCCCTGCAGGAAGAAGGCGGCAAACTCCAGGTTCCCTGCCTGCGCATCGCCCACCCGGACGGGCGTGTGGAGTGGATGTACGAGTCCGCGGACATCGTGCGCTACCTCGAGGATCGTTTCGGCACGCCCGAGGCCAGCAAGACATCCTGACTGGCCCCAAGGAGCCTGACCCCGCGGCTGGCGTATGTCGCTGGGTCCATCAAAGCTCCGCACCCGAAAGACTGCCCGCGGCCATCGCCGCGTCCGATCCAGCGCCTTGCCCTCAGAGCCAGCCGAGGACGACCCCCGGGAACACGCCGACCAACAGCACCGCCGCTAGCGTCAGCAGCGCAGCCGTGGCCGCGAAGCCGGTCGCCGGTTCCGTCCGCACCTGGGCCGGCGCCGGAGTCATGAACATGTACTGGATCACGCGCAGGTAGAGGTAGATGCCCAGATAGCTCGCGACCAGCCCGACCACGGCGACGGTGACCAGCCCGGCCTCCATCACGGTCCGGAAGATCAGGAACTTGGCGACGAAGCCCGGGAATGGCGGTATCCCGGCCAGCGACAGCATCGCTACCGCGATCAGGATCGCGGCCCGCGGATCCCGGTGATAGAGCCCCTTCAGGCTCTCCAGCCGGTCACGTACCCAGTCCTCCCCTTTCGGCAGGCAGGCAAGCGCCAGCATATTGGTCAGGCCGTAGACGATCACGTAGAAGGTGACTGCCTCGAAGCGTCCCTCGGGCGCGCCCAGCAGGGCGAAGAAGAGATACCCTGCGTGGGCGATGGAGGAATAGGCTATCAGACGTCGGAAGCCCTGCTGCCGCATCGCCGCGAGGTTGCCCCAGACCATGGACAGAAGCGGCAGCGCCACCAGCACCGCGAGCAGTTCCGGGCCGGCGCCCGCATCACCAAAGAGTCGCACCAGCGCGAGGATCACCGCCCCCTTCACGATCGTGGCCATGTAGGCGGTCACCGGCACGCTGGCACCCTCATAGGCATCCGGCGCCCAGGCGTGGAAGGGCACCAACGCCGCCTTCAGCATGAATGCCGCAACCACCAGGACGACCGCGCCGCGGGCCAGGAAGTCGTCGCCGGCGAGCGCGGCACGGAAGTCCTCAACGGACAGGCCGCCGGTGGCGCCGAGGGTGAGCGAGATCCCCATCAACAGCACCGCGGTGCCGACGCCCCCCAGCACCAGGTACTTCATCGCCGCCTCGGCGCTCTCCGGACGCCGGAACCCCAGCACCACCAGCGCATACAGCGGCAGCGACAGCAGTTCCAGCCCAAAGAACAGCATCAGCAGGCTGTCCGCCGAGAGCATCAGTCCGGCCCCGTACAACGAGGCGAGGAGCAGCATCGCGACGCGGCTGTCCAGGCGTTCGGCACGTGTTAAAAACAGCACCGGCACGGTCAGGACGAACAGCACGGCCTTCGCGGCGAGGGCATCGGACCCGACCGAGAACTGGCCCGGAAACGGTGCCCCGGCATAGCCGATCCAGTGTAACCAGAAGGCGGCGCCGGCGGCTGCGAGCACCGTGACCATGGCCGGAAGGAACGGGTCGCGCGGCCGATCCGAGACCAGGTCGATCACGAGAATCGCCAGGATCCCGAGCAGCAGCAGGTGCTCGGGCAAGGCGGCGAGGAACAGGCCTTCCGGAGTCATCGCTCAACCTCCCCGTCGCGTACCGCAAGAATCCGTTCCTGGTACTCCATCGCTGCCTGCTCGGTCTTCTGCAGGAAGTCGTTCGGAAACAGGCCGATGTAGAAGACCGCCACCACCAGCACCCCGAGGATGCCCATCTCCCGCAGGCTGAGGTCGCGCAGGCCGGCCACCGGCGCCCGCGCCTCTCCGAACAGCAGGCGCCGGGCAAGCCGCAGCATGTACAGCGCGCCGAGCACGATGCCCAACACCGCCAGCGAGGCCAGCACCAGCGGATAGCTGACGCCCTGCTCGAACTGCGGCCAAGCCGCGTGGAAGGCACCGAGCAGCACCAGAAACTCGCCGGTGAAGCCGCTGGTGGTCGGCAGACCGATCGCGGCCAGGGTCAGGATCATGAAGAAGACCGAGTACGCCGGCAGCAGCTTGGCCAGGCCACCGTAATCCGCGAGGTCGCGGCTGTGGCAGCGCTCGTAGATCATCCCCACCATCAGGAACAGCCCGCCCGCGACCAGGCCGTGGCTGACCATCTGGATGATCGCGCCCTGCACCCCGAGCAGGTTGTAGGTGACCAGCCCCAGCATCACGTAGCCCAGGTGACTGACCGACGAGTAGGCGATGATCTTCTTGATGTCGTCCTGCACCAGCGCGAGGCCGGCGCCATAGATGATGCTGATCACCGCCAGGGTCATGATCAGCGGCGTCGCCAGCAGCGCCGCGTCGGGGAACAGCGGAAATCCGAGCTTGAGAAAGCCGTAGGTCCCCATCTTCAGCAGCACGCCCGCCAGGATCACCGAGCCCGCGGTCGGGGCCTCGACGTGCGCATCCGGGAGCCAGGTGTGCAGCGGGACCATCGGCACCTTAATGGCGAAGGAGAGCGCAAACGCGGCCAGCAGCAGCGTCTGCACCTGCACGCCGAGGCCGAGCTCATAGAGGTCTGCGAAGGCAAACGAGGGCGTACCGTCGGCGCTCAGCACCGTATGCGCGAGATAGATGATCGCGGCCAGCATCAGAATGCTGCCAAAGGCCGTGTACAGGAAGAACTTCAGCGTCGCATAAATGCGGCGCTCGCCCCCCCAGATGCCGATCATCAGGAACATCGGGATCAGCATCGCCTCCCAGAACACGTAGAACAGGAACAGGTCCTGGGCCAGGAAGGTGCCGAGCATGGTGAACTGGATGAACATCACCATCCCGTGGAACAACTTCACGTCTTTGGTGATCGAGGTGAAGGCGCCGGCGACGACCAGCGGCCCCAGGAAGGCCGTGAGTAGCACCAGCAGCAGGTTCAGTCCGTCCAGCGCGATGTGGTAGTGCACGCCCCAGGCGGGAATCCACGGCAGCCGGGTCTCGAACTGCAGCCCCGGCACGCCCGCCTGGAAACGCAGGTACAGCCAGGCGGCCAGCGCCAGTTGCGCCAGCAGCACCACCATGGCCAGGCCGCGCACCAGATCCGCCCGGCGCTCGGGCAACGCCAGCAGGAGGACCCCGCCGATCACCGGCAGGAACAGCAGAAGATTCAGCGCGAGGGCCTCAGACATATCGCCACACCCAGATCAGCACCGCCACAAGCCCCAGTAGGATCATCCACGCATACCAGTGGAGGCTGCCGGTCTCTATGCGCACCAGGACGCCCGCGCCACGCCGCGCCAGCGCGGCGAGGCCGTGCAGTGAGCCGTCGAGCAGAATCCGGTCGCCCAGGCGCAGGAAGACCCGGTCGGAAATCCAGCGCCAGGGCCGCTGCAGGAGACGTTCGTAGATCTCGTCCACGAAATACTTGCCGGCCAGCACGCGGTAGAGCCGCGCAAACCGGCGCTCGATCGCCTCCGCGCGCCGGCCTCCATCCCCGTACAGAACCCCGGCAGCGACCAGACCCGCCACCGCGACGAGCACGGCAAAGACAATCAGCCCCCAGTGCAGGATCGGCCAGGCGAAGCGCAGATCAGGGGCGGGTAACAACGGCGCAAGATATTGCGGCAGCGCAAACCAGCCGGCAACCACCGAGAACAGCGCAAGGACCACCAGCACGGACGTCATCGGCCACGGCGATTCGTGCACGTGGGCCGCCACCTCGGGGGCCATGCGCGAGCGCCCCAGGAAGACCAGCCAGTAGAGGCGGAACATGTACAGCGCCGTCAGGAAGGCGGTCACGGAACCCAGCAGCCAGAACCAGAACGATCCGCCCTGCCCGCTCGCCAGCGCGAACCAGAGGATCTCGTCCTTGGAAAAGAACCCGGCCAGCGGCGGCAGCCCCGCAATCGCGGCGGTCGCGACCAGAAAGGTTCCGGAGGTCCAGGGAATCCGGTGCGCCAGGCCGCCCATGCGGCGGATGTCCTGCTCCCCGTTGAGAGCGTGGATCACGCTACCGGCGCCGAGGAACAGCGCCGCCTTGAAGAAGGCGTGGGTGAACAGGTGGAAAACGGCGACCGCGTAGGCGCCCACGCCCAGGGCCAGGAACATGAACCCGAGCTGGGAGATGGTCGAGTACGCCAGCACCTTCTTGATGTCTGTCTGCACCAGCGCGATGGTCGCCGCCAGGAAGGCTGTCAAGAGTCCGATGACGGCGATCAGCGTGGAGGCGGCCGGTGCCTCCAGGTACACGCCGGACATGCGCGCGACCAGGTAGATCCCGGCGGTGACCATGGTCGCCGCATGGATCAGCGCCGAGACCGGGGTTGGGCCGGCCATCGCGTCCGGCAGCCAGACGTGCAGCGGGATCTGCGCGGACTTGCCGGTGGCGCCGATGAACAGCAGGATGCCGGCGGCCGTCGCAATGCCCACGGGGATCAGCCCGCCGGCAAAGGCCTGGTTGATCTGGTCCATCTCCAGCGTGCCCACGGTGGTGAAGATCAGGAACATGCCGAGCAGGAAGCCGGCGTCGCCGACGCGGTTGGTGATGAAGGCCTTGCGCCCGGCGCGGGCCTTGTCGACGTCCTGGAACCAGAAGCCGATCAGCAGGTAGGAGGCGAGTCCCACGCCCTCCCAGCCGACGAACAGCACCAGCAGGGAGCGCCCCAGCACCAGCAGCAGCATGAAGAACAGGAACAGGTTCAGGTAGGCGAAGTAACGCGCGTAGCTCTCGTCGCCCTTCATGTAGCCGATGGAGTAGATGTGGATTAGCGCGCCGACCCCGGTGACGATCAGGGCCATCACGGCGCTCAGGCGGTCGAGGTAGAAGGACACCTCGAAGACATGCTCGCCGACCAGCGCCCAGGTGAAGACGGTCTCGATCAGCGGCTCACCGCCCCCGGCCTCCAGTATCCGCCAGGCCCAGACGGCCACTGCGAAGGCGGCCAGCGGCAGGCCCACGCCCACGATGTTCACGAACGCCGGCCCCAGCCGGCGGCCGAACAGCCCGTTCACGAGGAAGCCGGCGAGCGGTAGCAGGACGAGCAGGGTCAGAAGTCCGTTCATCGCCCGTTATCCTTTCAGGCCGGCGTAGGCGCCGGGATCGAGCGTATGTCCGGCGCGCACCAGCAGCAGCAGGATCGGCACGGCAATCGCGATCTCCGCTGCGGCGACCACGAAGACCAGTAACACCAGCACCGCGCCGGCCTCCGCTCCAAGCAACTGAGTGAAGACCACGAGGCTCAGGATCACGCCGTTGAGCATCAATTCCAGGAACATCAGCGTCACCAGCAGATTCCGCCGGACGATGACGCCGACCAGTCCGAGGGCGAACAACATGCCCGAGAGCGCCAGCAGAAAGGTGGTGTCATCCACGCTCGTTCCCCCTTTCGGCCTGGGCTGCCGCCACGTCCTGCCCCCGACGGCGGATGTCGATCACCGCGCTGGCCGCGATTTCCGCCACCAGCAGCAGCACCGCGGTCAGCGCGAAGTACACCCAGAACTGCTCCATGAAGACGATGGCGAAGGTACCGACACTGAAGGCTTCCGGCGGCACGTCCACGGCGGCGAAGGGCTGGCCGCGCAGCAGGCCGTCGACCAGCACCCCCACGAGCAGCAGCAGACCCGCCAGACCGGCCACCAGCAGGGGCGAAAAGCGCTCGGTGAAGGAGCGGTCGCGCACGTCCAGCAGCATGATGGCGTAGATCATGAACACCATCACCGCGCCGACGTAGATCAGGACCTGAAACACCGCGATCACGTGCATGCCGAGCTGGGCGTAGATCGCCGCCAGCGAGACCATGGTGCCGATCAGGGCCAGTGCCACGCGCATCGGATGGCGCAGGAAGAACATGGCCACCGCGCCGGTCAGCGCGCCGAGGGCGAACACCAGCAGGAAGACGGTCTCGATGGTCACTTCGCACCCTCCTTCGGCGGATAGGGCTTGGCCGGGTCGAGGGCCGGCTGCCAGGTCAGCAGTTCCTCCCGACCCAGCCACATGCCGTGATCGCGATCGGGCACCGGCAGCCCGGGAACCTGACGGACCATGCGGATCGCGTCCTCGGGGCAGACCTCCACGCAGAAGCCACAGAAGATGCAGCGCGAATAGTCGATCTCGAAGCGCTTGGGATATTTCGGATGCGCCGGGTCGTCGGGGTCGAAACCGGCCTCGATCTCGATCACCCGGGCCGGGCACACGGTCGCGCAGAGGTTGCAGGCGATGCACTGCGGGCGTCCGTCGGGGCGCTGGGTCAGGACGTGCTTGCCGCGGTTGTGGGCCGCGTAGTCGGCGCGGATCTCCTCGGGATAGTAGGCGGTCAGCGCGCCCTTGCCGCCGGT
>Ga0209498_1000391_pt1 | contig 26954 bp, 29 predicted proteins | sample WalLakDeSediment_FD_184131 | JGI IMG/M metagenome (GOLD analysis project Ga0209498, IMG submission 184131) | Lake sediment microbial communities from Walker lake, Nevada to study Microbial Dark Matter (Phase II) - Walker Lake 11/02/13 Deep... | ecosystem: Environmental > Aquatic > Freshwater >...
ACCGGAGACGGCAAAGCGGCTCGAGGAAAACAACATCATCTGCAACTACCAGGCGACACCGGATGAAGAGGGCTTTACCGTTGCAGGCGCCCTCAGGCTGGGCGTTTCAGAAATGACGCGTTTCGGCATGAAGGAAGAAGATTTCCGCTCTCTCTCCGCGTGCATCCACGACGTGGTCAAGAAGAATCGAAACGTGGGCGATGAGGTGAAAGCCCTCAGATCCCGGTTTCTTGATCTGCATTTCTGTTTTCGGAAAGAGGAATACGCCGAGTTGTGGGAGAAACTGCATCGACTTTTCTAATCAGGCAAGCCCGGAGTACCGAGCCGCATGGAGCCCGGCGGATGAACGCTTTGAGCGACGAAATCCGGTTTGTCATCGAGAGCGAGAGCCTGAGACTGGAGCTCGAAATCGCCCGGCTCGATTCTCTATTGCTTCATGAAAGAACCCTCCCTCATGCTGCGGACAAACTTCTTTTGGAATTCCAGGACCTGGTCACTGTTGAAAACCCTATCATCGTAGACCGGCAAAACATCGTGTTGGACGGGAATCACCGAACCCGTGTCCTCACGACACTCGGATTCATTTATATTCCTGTTTGCAGGATCGACTATCTTCATGAGAGCGCTCAACTCAAGTACTGGTTCAGGCTCCTTGAAAATGTCCGTGATCCGGGCCTCCTGAGAAAAGTGGTCCAAGATCTTCAGGGGACCCTTGAGGAAGTGGCCGACAAAAAAGAACTGGAAAACCGTCTGGCGGAGAAGTGCTCCTGCTTGGGTATCCAGCAGGGTGATTCCTTTGCCGTGGTACGCTTCGGGGAAGACGTGGTAACGGATGCGGTCAGTGCCTATGACATGGTGGAGAGATTGCAGGATCGGCTTATGGAAGAAGGCATGAAAGTGGATTACATCCCCTGCCAGTACCTCCAGGAAAAAAACTTTTGCGACTGCCTCAAGGCAGAAGAGATTGTCCTGTGGACGCCCCAAATCACCAAGGAATTCGTGATCCATGCGGCCATGAAGAAAAAGCTTTTTGCGCCCAAGTCCACACGGCACCTGATCCCGGCGCGGCCCATCCATGTGAACGTGCCGGCCCGGTGGCTGAAAGAAAACGTATCGCTTGATGCGCTCAACCGAAGATTTGTGCAGTTCCTTCAGCACAAGGAGATGAAACACCTTCCCCCCGGGCAAGTGGTCAACGGCCGTTACTATGAAGAGGAACTCTTCGTGTTCCTGGATCCTCCGCCGCCGGAGACGTAGTGTATGGCTTTCTCGATCCTCTCCAGCACTTTTTCCCGGCCAAGGACATCCATGACTTCAAAAAGGCCCGGGCTCACGCCGGTGCCCGTAAGGGCTACCCTGAGAGGCTGAGCGATCCTGCCGAGCTTGACCTGCCTTTCCTCGATGAAATCAAGAAACACTTTTTCCATGTTCTTCCCGGTGAACTCTCCGATCCCCTGAATACGGACATAAATGTCCTTCATCATCGGTAGGGCGTCGGGGGTGAGGAACTTTTTGGTTGCGGCAGGATCATAGGCCACCTCATCCAAAAAGTAGAAGCGAGCGCTCTCAGCCATCTCCACGAGTGTTTTGCTCCGCCCTTTGAGGGTCTCCACGGCACCTGCGACCTTTTCACCATTGAGGTTTCTGAAGCCCGCCTTTTCCAGAAAGGGCATCAGGCAGCGCACCAGCTCCACCGTGGGGGTTTCACGAATATACCGCGCGTTGAGATCGAGGAGCTTCTCCGTATTGAAGATGCCGGCCGACTTGCCCACGTTTTCAAGAGAGAACTTTTCAATGAGTTCGTTAAGGCTGAATTTTTCCTGGTCTCCGTAGGACCAGCCGACCCTGGCAAGAGCGTTGATCAAGGCCCGGGGCAAGTACCCCATCTCCCGGTAAGCCAGAACGGACGTGGCGCCGTGTCGCTTGCTCAACCTTGTCCTGTCCGGCCCGAGAATCATGGGGACATGGGCATAGAAAGGCAAAGCCTCTCCAAGGCCTTGATAGATGAGCATCTGGCGCGGCGTGTTGTTGACATGGTCGTCTCCGCGGATGATGTGGGTGAGACCCATGGCAATATCATCCGCCACAACGGCAAGATGGTAGGTCGGGCTTCCGTCGGAACGCCACAGCACAAGGTCATCGAGCTCTTCATTGCTGAAGGAGATCGGGCCCTTGATGAGGTCATGGAACTGCGTCTTGCCCGATTGTGGGGACTTGAGCCTGACAACGGCATGTGGACCCGGTCCCAGCTTCATTTCACGGCACCTGCCGTCATACTTGGGTTTCAGACCTTTGGCCATGGCCTCCTGCCGTCTTTGATCAAGGTCTTCAGGAGTGCAGTGGCAGTAGTAGGCTTTTCCCGATGAAAGAAGCCGTTCCACGAACTTCCGGTAAATCGGGTATCGCCGGGATTGGAAATAGGGACCTTCATCCCAGTCAAGGCCCAGCCACTCAAGGGATTCCACAATGGCCTGAGTGGCCTCTTGCGTTGATCTTTCCTTGTCGGTATCTTCAATGCGGAGGATGAACTTCCCCCCTTGCTGCCGGGCGAAAAGCCAGTTATAAAGAGCCGTTCTCGCTCCGCCGATGTGCAGATAGCCCGTAGGGCTGGGTGGAAAACGCGTGATCACCGTGTTTTTGCTCATGCTGATTCCTGTTCCTCCAATCCGAAAGGGTGTTCGAGGAGCTTATCACAGGAGCGGGGAGCACACAAGATTGCCGGCTTATTCACAGGTCCAGCTACCCGCCAGGTGGGGTTTTCGCAGGAGTCCGGGGACGAATATAGGTGAGAGGTGCATGGGAAAAAAACATTCTGTCTTATTTCGCTCCCGTGTGTCGAACGTCCTTCACCGGAGGTAGAAAGGATAAGGGCAGGGCGGAGAAAAAAAAGCAGAGCCACGAGTGGCTCTGCTTTGAATGGAGGGTTGGGTCAAAAATCAGTTGTGCGCGGGCCGAATGTCAAGTTAGGCTTCTAATCTCTTATCCAACGTCTCCATTCCCACGCCTTCCCGCAATGCCGTTTTTTTTGCCAGCGATAATCTTCATTAGGTTTATGATAAGACTCCCGGCAGAAAAGATGCACGCACAATCGAGAAGATGCTTTATGGCGCTATAGTCTTTCTCCTTGTCTAAGCAAGATAAACTATATAATCATCTATATATTTATATTTGTCAAGCATTTTTATCTATAGTACATATTAATTATGTATAATTGAAATATCTGGTATTTTGAAGGCACTGAAACTACAACATCAAGGACCCTAAAGGCGGAAGAACCCTTGAATTCAAAAGCGAGGTTTCCGAAAATTCGCTTGACTTTTCTATGGATTATAGCTTTAAAAGAAGCTCTTTATTGCTAGGGGAGGAGGTCGGATCAAGATGGCAACGCTTACCATTTCCCGGCACTTTGGTGCGGGAGGAGCAACCCTGGGAGCAAGATTGGCAAAGAGGTTGGGATACCGATATGTCGACGACGAACTCATCAAGGAGGTGGCAAAGAAAGCAGGGGTTGCGCCGTCCCGGGTCCGGACTTTTGAGAAATCAGGGACATCCAAGCTGATAAAGCTTCTCGATTGGGTTGTCAGTCCTGATTTCATTGAGCGACACGTTTCCGACAAAGACCAGATCACTGAACAGCGCTATGTAGAGGAGGTCAAGGAGGTCCTTCACAAGCTGCACCGGGAGGGAAATGTGGTCATTATAGGGCGGGGAGGGAATTATGCCCTAAAGGGTTATCCCGGAACCATGCATGTGTTTCTCGTGGCGGATGTGGAGTATCGGGTCCGGTTTCTTTGTGAGCACTACGATATGAGCAAATCTCAGGCGGAAAGCGCGGTCATGAGGGCGGACATGATCCGCACCCGTTTTCTGAACTGTTTTTCACCCGAAGGGTGGCATGACGATCCCCTTCTCTATACGATCATCCTGAACATGAACGATGTGAGCGAGAGCAGGGCCGAAGAGATCCTCGTCGGCCTTGCCCGTGACATGGATGGCTAAGTTCTTTTTTTTTGGCTGAAGAAGAAGGCCAATTTCGTGGTGTAAGAAATGCACGTGCAGACATTGAAAATCATGCCTTTGAATGCCATGGAAAGTCCGCTGTGCGCGGCCTGGAGTTCGGCGGTATTGAGCTTCCGGACGTTCAGGTCTTTTTGGGCGACCACAGAGGCGGATCGGGGTTCCTGGCCCATATCCATGAAGGGTAGGAAACCGAAGAAATCTTCCTTTTCCAGTTCCAGCAGGGGAAGATGCCCTTTCGGGGTCTTTCTTATCACATAAGCCTTTCCTTCCGCGATGGCGTAAGCGTCCTCCTTCTTGGATCCGCTTTGAACCACGACTTCCAGTCCTTTGCCCGGCAGGGAAAGCCCTGCTTTTTTCAATGCCAGATCCGCCGCACGGTCGGTTATCTTTTTCAAACGCCGGTCCAGGCTGGCCAGCATGCCCCTGAATTCAATGGGTAAGGTATAATATTCATTGGCAAGCCTTTGGGTGTCGAGCAAACCCAGGCGGACGTCGCCCACGGCCTTGACCGAGGCACTTCGCTCATAGTCATGAAACAGGAGAGAGGAGAAGGTCCCGATGTAGCATCCTTCGCCCAGATGGAGGATGCTCAAAGGGCCCCCTCGTGTTTCCTTGATGATCTTGACCTTTCCCTCCAGCACGATCCAGATCCACTTGCCGTACGTTCCTTCCTTTACAATGGTTTTGCCGTCGTAAAAGTCCTCTTCATCCACGATGTAGAGGTAGTCGATGGCAGGCCCTTTAATCACGGAAGGTCCTGTTTTCTTGTTCTCTTCAGGCTTATCGGGCCGGCCGATCAGGATCTCCTGGGTGGAGGGAGGTTCGACCTTCTTGATGACGCCGTCATCAATCATCCGCAAGGCATCCAGAACAATCTCCATACGGCTTTTCTTGATCGCATGTTCAACGGAAACCTTGCCGTCTATGAATTCAAAATTCCCTTCCGTTCTTCCAAAGAGGGCATAAATGGCATCCAGACCTCGCAGGTGGCCGTCCGAAGCATTGACCGGGTTTCCTTCCAAAAAGTAGATGATTCCCGGATCAGGGGTGTACTGGCTGTTGATGCGCAGCGTACCGTTGCTGTTGTTGCCTCCGATGATTTGAAAAAGATCGGCCAGACTTGTGAACTTGAGGCCTCCTGTGAGAACGACCTTTCCGCTCATAAAGCACTTTTTACCTCGTCCATTGCAATTCCTTCTGGAGCTGACGCAAGGTGACGAGCAAGGCGTGTTTCAGCGTCGCTCCAACGCCTTGCCCTTTTAAGGCGCTTGCCGAAAAATAAGGCGCTTTGAGTTTACTATTGAGATCCAGATCAATGATTTCCACCGGCAGGAGCGGAATGCCCTGTTCCGCCAAGTCTCGCTTGTTATACTGCAGGACCAGCGGAACCTGGAAGATGTTCTTTCCCTCATCTTTCAGGTTGTCGGCGAGATCCCTGAGGGAGAGTATGTTCGCCTTTCTCCGCACTTCAAGAGAGTCCGCTACAAAGACAACCCCATCCACCCCTTTGAGGACCATTTTTCGTGTTGACCGGTACCGGGTCTGACCCGGCACGGTGTAGAGTTGAATTTTCACTTCACAGCCCCGGATTTTCCCTAGGCCTATGGGCAAAAAATCAAAAAACAGGGTTCGATCGCCCATGGTATTGATGGAGACCATTTCCGCCGAGGTATTCTTGTTGAAAGCCTTAAAGATATATTCCAGATTGGTCGTCTTTCCACCGCGGCCCGGACCGTAATAGACAAGCTTACATTCAATGATTCTGTCTTTCGCGTTGAAAATAGCCATAATCCTGCTGAAGAACCTCCTTGCGATGCCGTTTGTTCACGGCCGGTTTTGCACGGTGTTATGTCATTACGGGTGCAACCTAGTCGGCATCGATGGAAATATCCAGGGTAAAATCTCCCTGCTTGGGACCATGTTTAATGGTTGCCGTGCCTGCGACGGTCCCGCTGCTCCGAAAAACAGTGATGGGAGAATAGCATTGAATGTCATCAAGGCGGGTGCCGGGCGCAAGGAACTCGGCGACCTCCTTTCTGGTGGAAGGCACATGGACCGTGACGGTGTTGGCTGATTGAAATTGCACTTCAAAATCGAGATCCTGGCTCTGAAATGGGCCCCCTTGAAAATGGATGGAAATGGCTGAAATCTCGAGGAAAGTCTCTTGCCCCTTCTTTGCGGCCGCCGCTCTCTTGGGACGTGCGGCGACCTCGGGCAAGCGCACCACAATTCCCTCTTTTTTCAAAACGCCTATGATGAAGGAGCGCAATTGCTTGAGTTCGTCAAAAGAGAACGTATCACGAGACAACCATTTGGTAAACTGCTCTACCGCCGCTTCGGGCTTCTTGAGGGCGCCATAACAACGAACAATGTTTTTGGCCGTCACCAAGGGTAAAATCCCTTGCTCCAGGAGAAGGTGAAATTCATGAAGCGCCTTGTCGTACTGTCCGAATTTCGCAAGGGCCACGGCGCCCTCGATGGCAGCCGCCTCCTTGGTCTGTGAAAAAGTGAACAACTTCTTGATGAGGCTTTGCATGTCCTGGGTGAGTTCCGGTTTGTCCGGTCGCTCTTTGAGTTCGTGCAAGGATTTGTCCACAGCGCGAATCTTGCCCTTCACCCCGTCAACGAGCTTTTGATTCTTTGAAAACGCAGGGTTCTTGCCGATCAGGGTCAGGACCTCGACGTATTTCGCCTTGGAGTCGGCGAGCAGCCCCTGCGTTCGATAGATTTCAGCTTCCTTCAAGAGTGTCTTAATCGATTCTTTCTCTGACATCTGTAGAACCAAATCCTTTAAATCGAGAAGAGATGCCCGGCCCGGACAAAAGAGGACTCAACCCTTTGTTTAACCGACGCAATTGGCTGGAGAGAAAGAAACCTTTCTGTTCCCTTATGACGAAAGGCCGAAACATGGCTATTTTTATCATATCTTGCCAATTTTATAAAGAAATTTCTTTAGGCCCGGGACGCCTGTCAATTCCTTGACCACAGGAAGTTTCGGCAGGGTCAGAAACGTGTTTTCAGCTCATGGGGACGACACAGGCAGGATTCTTCAATTTTCTGGAAAGATCCTGGATTTGTTGATATGATCCAAACAACCAAAATAGCGGCCGCCCCTAAGTCCGGATCTCAGGTGCATAAAAGGCAGGGTCCCGAACATCGAAAGTGAAAATGGCAGACAGGAGTAGGACAGGACGATGAAAATCAAAGTTGAAAGCGAGAAGATTGTCAAGGCCGTGAAAAAACTCCACGGCATTGAGATGGTTCTGGAAACCGTCGATGATGCGAAAGAGGCGCTCAATCTGATTCTGAAGAGAAAGGACATGTTCAAAGACGACCCTTTCAGCAATCTCAAAGAGCTGGGTGTCTCTTCTTTTCAGGAGTACAAAACCTCCGCGGTGAACTATCGCATGGTATTCTTGCTGGAGTTTGTGTTTCAGGACCATGTTTCCGCCGATGCCGGAGTGGCCGCCATCAAGGAGCTCCAGGACTACTTCAATAAGATCTGATTCAGACCGGGCGCCGGGGTTCCGAGAAAAGCAGTTTGTGAAAAAAGACCTCCTGCCCAAGACTATTAAGGTCTATGCCTACTCAGGGTACAGAGCCAACGAAAGACCTACGGCCTTTGTGGTGGATGACCGCAGATATAGCGTGACCCACGTCATTGACCGGTGGTATGGCGTGGAACACGACTATTTCAAGGTTCTGGCTGATGATGGAAGAATCTACTTGCTGAGATGGCATAGGACGGCGGACCTTTGGTTTCTGGTAGAGGTGATGGAAAAGGAAGGGAAACATTAGTGTTCAGGGGTTCAGTGTTCAGAGTTCAGGGAAATCCCTACCGTCAAAAGAGTCGTCTAATGGCCCTTCTCTTTCTGAACTCTGAACCCCTGAACTCTGTTACGGAACGCTCTATTGGGCGGTATAAACCCAGTTATAGCTGATCGGTCTGAGATTCTGAAACGTGTCCCTTGGGTGCAGGAATTCGTCCCGAACTTTGAGCCAGTTATAGGCCGGTTTCGGCCGACGAAGCTTTCCATCTTCGGGCGGCTTTGAAACAGGCGTGTAGCTGTAGACAGCCTCTGAAATCCCCAGAAAGTACCCCTCGGCAGGGTAAAGATAGGACGCTTTGAAGCTTTCCACTTCCATCTTCTCTTTCTGGGCCAGGGCACCGATCTGCTTGTCCGTGAGCTGGATGAGAAAGAATTTTGAAAGGCCCCTCTCCGAGTACTTGATCATGGAACGGGATTCGGAACTGGATACAAACACGGTGGAGATGAAGTCCATCCTCCTGAGCAGTTGAGCGGCGATGAGAGCCGCTGTTCTTCTTCCTCCCACACTATGATGGGAACCGTAATACTCAAAGAGTTTTTTCTGCAGGACCCCCGCCTCCTTATCCCCCTTTTCATAAAGGTTGTTTTGGACATAGCGGAGCCACTTGGCGAGATCTTCTGCAGCGTCTGCGATAGGCCAATCAATCTTGACATGGAAGTGGGTGAGGGCGTAGCGGTTTTTTTTCTTCACCGTGGGGTCCTGCTGGATGAGGAGGGCGTAATCCACGTTGATAAGACTTTCCAGAAAATCCAGGAATCGCGGTTTATCGAAATATTTCAGGGTGTGGCTGAAGGTCTGGTTCAGCGAAAATTCCGCCAGGTACTCGATATTCTCCTTCACAAGCTTGTTTTCCGGGAAAAACCTGATGTAGTTTTTCAGCTCCGGATGGATGATGCCTTCGCAGAAGATCACAATGAAGGTATTGAAGAGCTCAGATTCTTTTTCCTTTTTCTTCGACTTGGGTTTGAGTTCGCTTTTTTCCACAAAGCTATACTCCACGCCTTGCTTGACGTGTTTATAGTAGGAATCAATGAGGGAAATCTTCATCAATCGCTGCTCCAGAACGTCTCTCAGGATCTCATAGATGGAGCGGCGTAACTTCTCGTAATAGTTCAATCTTTCTCGGTAAGTCCACATAGGTTTTGGCAGGATGGTCAGGAGATTTGATGACTCATCGGCCCAGCCGAACCGGGGTTGAGCTTCTTATTTTTATCGAAGCATATCAGTCAATTGCCTTGACTGTCAACACAAAATAGGGGTTCAGATCTATTTTCGGCAACATTTGCAGCATGTTAGATTTTTGAAATTGCAAAGTTGCCGTCTTCGGGCATGGGAGTCCCTCTTAAAACTGAAGGACGAAGAAGTCCCCCGGTTTTTTCATGCTCCTCATCCATGAGCTATATCGAGAACGTAAGGCTTCAGGGCTCACCCATGGCCGATTAATTTTCTTGACAAAGCGATCGTCACATATATAGTAGTACATTTACTTAATGTTTAGCTTAATTTATGTAGATTGTGTTTAAGCAGGTTTTTTTCAATGCTGATCGATCTTCAGACCGTCGCCGAAGAGACCCACGTCCGGGAGACGTTGACTCAGGATTGGTGGAAGGTCATTGACCGCGGTCAGCAGGTCCTGGGATTCAGCCGGCCGCTCCAGGTGCATATCAAGATCTCCAGAGCCGTGGATAAATTTCTGGTGGACGGGGCGCTTTACGGAGGCTTGAAGGTCCGCTGCGATCGTTGCCTCGAACCCTTTGATCTCGACCTTAAGGCCGAGTTCCATGTCTACCTGGTGATGCGAGCGCCGGTGCATGATGAGGAAGATTTGGAATTGCTGGATGAAGAGATGGATGTTGACTTTGTTAAGGGTGAGACGATAGATCTGGGCGATGTGATTCGAGAGCAAATCTTTCTCTCTGTTCCCATGAAATGCGTCTGTCAAACAACCTGCCGCGGACTGTGCCCTCAATGCGGCGCCAACCTGAATGTCGCTCCCTGCTCGTGCAAAGGCGAGAGCGGGCACCCGGCTTTTTCAAAGCTTGAGAAACTAAAGGTTCAAGGAGAGGAACATGGCTTTACCGAAAAGAAAGAAGTCTAAATCCAGACGGGATATGAGGCGATCCCACGATCACGCGAAAATGCCCAACCCCACACGGTGCCCTCAGTGCCATGAGTTCGTGCTTCCCCATCATGTGTGCCTGCAGTGCGGGTCTTACCGCGGAAAAACGCTGGTGGAGACGGAGAAAGGCTAGGCCCCGGCTCTAAATCGCCGGGCCGAGAAACACATCGATGACCGAGTCCGTGAGGAAGAAAATGGGAAATGCATCCAGAGTCGTGGTCATCACGGGGGGGTCACGAGGGATTGGAAGAGCCGTGGCGTTGAAATTTGCCGAAGAGAAGCCTCGAATCGTCCTCATGCACTATGACCCCGACCTTGAGGCTGCTGAGGAGACCTTGAAATTGCTCGAAGAAAAGGGGGTGGAATCGGAAAGTCACCGCCTGGATGTTTCCTCAAAAGAGGATGTGGGCGCCCGTTTCAAGGACATTTTCGCCAGACTTCAAAGAGTGGACGTGCTGGTCAACAATGCCGGGATCACCCGGGATGCTTTGTTGATGAGGATGTCCGAGGATGATTGGGATACGGTGATCAGGGTCAATCTTAAAAGCGTGTTCAACTGCACGCAAGCGGTCATCAGGACCATGGTCAAGCAGCGAGGCGGAAGGATCGTGAATATTTCTTCCGTGGCGGGGCAGATCGGGAACCCGGGCCAGGCCAATTATGCGGCATCCAAAGCGGGAATCATGGGTTTTACCAAAACCCTGGCCAGGGAAGTGGCCGGGAGAGGCATTACGGTGAATGCCGTGGCGCCGGGGTTTATACGCACCGAAATGACGGAAGTTCTTTCCGATAAGGTGAAAGAGTCTTTCCTCCAGCTCATTCCGATGGGCCGAGCGGGTGAACCTGAAGACGTGGCCGAAGCCGTCTGCTGGCTCTGTTCCGATGCAGCCGCGTATATAACCGGTCAGGTGATTCATGTGAACGGTGGACTCTTTATGTGAACATCATGAGCATTCGTTTCATTTCAAATCCAGTTCTTATTGATCGAGCATTGTCATTATGGAAGAGCAAAAGGAGGAGTAAGGTATGGCGGACTTCGTGGAAAGGATTAAGAAGATTATATGCGAGCAGTTGGATGTGGCGGAGGAGGACGTGGTTCCAAGTGCTTCTTTCGTCGACGATCTTGGGGCCGACTCTCTGGATCAGGTTGAGTTGATCATGGCCATGGAAGAGGAATTCAACGTTTCCATCACGGATGAGGATGCGGAGAAGATCGCCACCGTTCAAAATGCAATTGACTATGTCAGGAAGGCCCTCGGTGAGTGAAGGCTTGTTGGTGGGCCTATAAAAAGGCTTTTCCTTAGCGCAAAGAAGAGGAGACTATGGAAAGAAGGGTAGTGATCACGGGCCTTGGCATGGTGACTCCTCTGGGCACCGGTGTCGCGAGCAATTGGGAAGCCCTGTGCGCCGGTAAATCCGGAATCAGAAGAATCGAGAAGTTTGATGCGTCCTCCTTCCCATCTCAAATTGCAGGAGAGGTTCAAGGCTTCAACTCTGAGGACTTCATGGACAAGCAGCAGGTGCGGCGCTTTGATGTTTTCATCCATTATGCCGTGGCTTCTGCGAGGATGGCCATGGAGGACTCGGGGCTGCGGATTACCGATAAGAACCGCCATAGGATCGGTTGCGTCACGGGTTCCGGACTGGGAGGCCTCACCATGCTGGAGCACTATCATAGTGTTCTGCTTGAGCATGGACCCAGGCGGATCAGTCCCTTTTTCATCCCTGGAATCATTGCCAATATGGCGCCCGGTCAAATTGCCATTGAATTTGGCGCCAGGGGACCGAATCTGTCCATCGAAACGGCTTGCGCAGCAGGCGGCCATGCCATTGGAGAATCCTTCAGGCTCATCAAGGAAGGCAAAGCAGATGCCATGATTTCAGGGGGAGCGGAGGCGGTGGTTACCCCTCTGGCTCTGGGAGGTTTCTGCTCGATGCGTGCTCTGTCCACAAGCAATGATGAGCCGGAGAAGGCATCCCGGCCTTTTGAATTGAACCGGGACGGGTTCGTCATGGCGGAAGGCGCAGGGATCATGATTCTAGAAGAGATGAATCAAGCCCTCGAGAGGGGCGCCCATATCTATGCCGAGGTGGCGGGATACGGCATGTCGGCCGATGCCTATCATATCTCTGCACCGGAGCCGGACGGCGGGGGCGCCGTCCTTTGCATGCGCAATGCCCTGGAAGATGCGGGTTTCAAGCCGGGTGACATCGATTATATCAATGCCCACGGCACATCCACAAAGTTAAACGATGAATCGGAAACCAGGGCCATTAAAACAGTTTTTGAAGAACACGCCTATAAGTTGGCGGTCAGTTCCACCAAATCCATGACAGGTCATCTTCTGGGCGGAGCGGGAGGCATCGAGGCGATATACACCGCTCTGAGCATTAAGCATGGCATCATGCCTCCAACCATTAACTACGAAACGCCGGATCCCGACTGTGATCTGGACTTTGTCCCCAATGTGGCGCGAAAGGGGCGCATCCGGGCCGCCATGTCAAACTCCTTTGGCTTCGGCGGGACGAATGCCTCCCTGATTCTGAAGGCTTTTGAGCTTTCGTGAAGGTATATGGCCGAAGGGAAAGAGACGGATCATGGAAGCGGAAAAGAGACTCAAAGAAAATGGTTTTGAACTGCCTGAAGCTCCGAAGCCGTTAGCAAACTATGTCACGGCGGTGCGCACGGGCAACCTGGTCTTTCTTTCCGGTCACGGACCTTTGAGAGAAGACGGCGCCTTTGTCACAGGCAGGGTGGGGGTCGACCTAACCCTTGAGCAGGGCTACGATGCCGCTCGGAGAACCGTGCTTCAACTCCTGGCATCCTTGAAAGCGGAAATTGGAGATCTGGACAGAGTTCAAAGGGTGGTGAAGCTTCTGGGACTGGTCAACTGTGCCCCGGATTTCCTTGAGCAACCCGGGGTTGTCAACGGCGCATCAGACCTTCTTGTCCAGGTATTCGGCGAAAGAGGAAAACACGCGCGTTCAGCGGTCGGCGTCAACGTGCTTCCCTTGAACACGCCTGTAGAAATTGAAATGATCGTGGAAATCGAACCATGAAGTTTGCGGGGAGATAGGTCGTTTGCAGGCTCGGGGCGGCAGCCGTCTAACGGAATTTTGTAACCTCCTTGGTCGCCTGTTTCACCACGTAAGCCCTTTCCCAGTTGGAGTCCGGATCCTTTGAGTAGACAAAAAATCCCTTACGGGCCGGGTCATACCCCTGCGTCAGCACATACATCTCTTCCCCATCGAGGAAGCGTATTTTCAATTTGAAGCCCGGTGTTTTCTTGAGGTTGTCCAGGACAACGGGGTCATCGGACTTGCGATGGTCCTTGCTCCCTTCGAAGGTCTTCACGAAGAAAATAGCCTTCAGCTCGAATACGTGAACTTGCTGAGGGTCGCCGCCTCCCTGCGGGGCGGTGAGGTGGAAGACCTCTTTGTTGGGGAAGAAGTCATGGGTGTAGCCTTTCATGAGATTTCCGTCCTGAAACCGCGCAACGATTTTATTTTCGACTTTCATGATTGCTACCCCTCGCGCATCCCGCTCGATGACAAACTGTAACCTATCGTGTTTTTTCCAGAGCTTCAAGTTTTTTCTTCTCTCCCTCCCTTGACTTTTCCTCTGTGCTCTGTTCTTTGGATGAGAGGGGCAGAGGCGGATTTAATTCTGAGAGAGGATCTTTGCATGGGGCGTGAGGAACGACTTCTGACCGTCCGCCAGAGGATGGTCGCCCTTCTGAGTGAAGGGGAAATGACGGCCAGAGATCTCTCTCAAGCTCTGGGCATCCGGGAGAGGGAGGTTTATGATCACCTATCCCATATCGCGCGCACGGTGGCGGCACAAGGGGGGCGGCTCACGGTCCTTCCCGTGCTTTGTTTGGCCTGTGGATGGGTGTTTGAGAAAAGAACGAGATTCACACGCCCCAGCCGCTGTCCTCGATGTAAAAAATCACACTTGGAGATGCCGGTATACCGTCTGTCTTTGTCTCGTTCAGACTTCGGACAAAGCCGGATTTCAGAACCAGACAAGGAGGCCGGAGATGGCGAACATGGACCGACTGAGCGAAGAGGAAGGCAAAGCGCTCCTCAAAGCGGCGAGGGAGACGATTCAAAACGCTTTTTTGGAACAAACACCTGAGGCCGCTCGGCAAGCCGCCTGTTCACCGATCTTCTCTGAGAGGCGAGGGACCTTTGTGACATTGACCATGGAAGGCCGCTTGCGGGGATGTATCGGTCACATCATTCCCCAGGAAACCCTTATCGAAGGGGTGAAAGTGAACGCGATCCAGGCGGCTTTCCGGGATCCGCGATTCAGGCCTCTTTCCAAAGGCGAATTCGACCGCGTGAAGATCGAAGTGAGCATCCTGACCGAACCGATGCCCTTGCCCTATTCAGACGCCGATGATTTGAAGCATAAACTCAGGCCGGGCACAGACGGGGTTATTATCAAGAAAGGCTATCAAGAAGCCACCTTCCTCCCACAGGTTTGGGAACAATTGCCTGAGCGGGAAGATTTCCTCACCCATCTTTGCCTCAAGGCGGGGCTCAGCGGCGATGCTTGGAAACATGAGAAACTCTACGTATCGACCTACCAGGTCCAGGCCTTTGAAGAAGAATAAGCTTCCCACTAATTTCTTTACTCCCGGCTATAATTTCGAGTAACATACCGGTATCGTCCACGAAAGGGCGTGGAGTGACATGACGGGGATGTACAACAGCTTCTTCGGGTTCAGAGAAAGACCTTTTCAACTCGTCCCCAATCCCGCTTACCTCTTCCTGAGCAGGAGCCATGAGGAGGCGATGGCTCACCTGATCTATGCGGTTTCCCAGGGAGACGGATTCGTGGAGATTACCGGTGAAGTCGGCACCGGAAAAACGACGCTCTGCCGGGCCCTGCTTGAGAACCTGGACAAGTTCACGGAAGCGGCCTACATTTTCAACCCCAAACTGGATTCCCTGCAACTTCTCAAGTCCATCAATGATGAATTCGGCATCCCTTCGGAAGCAGACACCATCAAGACCCTGATCGACACCCTCAATGCCTTTCTCATGAAAAAGAAGGTTGAAGGGAAAAAGGTCCTCTTGATCATTGACGAGGCGCAGAATCTGAGCAAGGACGTCCTGGAACAGTTGCGGCTCCTCTCGAATCTCGAAACCACTACAAGCAAACTCCTGCAGATTATTCTCGTGGGTCAGCCCGAACTGGGTGAGATGCTTGATTCCCATGACTTGAGACAGCTCGGGCAGAGAATTACCCTGAGCTGCCACCTCAGCCCTTTGTCCTACAGGGAGACCAAGGAATACATTCAATACCGCATCCGGGTAGCTTCTCAAAAACCGGAGGTGAAGTTTTCCCGAGGGGCCTACCGGGCCATCTACAAGTATTCGGGAGGCATTCCAAGGCTTATTAATATTGGCTGTGACCGTGCACTTCTCACTGCCTTTGGCCTGAATCGAAAGAAGGTCACAGGCATTATCGCCAAGGCCTCCATGCAAGAGCTTGCCCGCAGAGGGGATGTGCGCAGGGCGAGCCTCCGTGAAGGAAGGAGAATGCCTCTGACTTTTGGCGTTCTTCTTGGAGTCTTTGTGGCCGTCCTCTATCTCGCCACCATCTTTCTGATCATTCATCGTTCCGTAGATATGAGGGTGAGCACCCTGCTGGAGTCAAAAGATCTGGAAAGGCCGAAGGTGACGCAAAGGGTGGAGGGACTCACACAAAAGGGGATCGATCAGGCCCTCAATCCGATTCCGGAGGCCGGTGCAGCGGAGATTTTCAAAGTCATAGAAACAAGACAGGAAGGATTCAGCCAAAGAGATTTCTCCGGGCTGCCGGTTGAGTCCCTGGAGGGTATTTTGAGGTCCACGGACAGGCGGTCTTCTAGAAGCGATGCCCTCAGGGCGGTGCTCGCATCGTGGAGCGGGGAACCGGAGGTCAGCGCTCTGTTGAACGAGATGGAAGATGATCCGACTTTCTTCAGGATAGCTGCAAGACACAACGGGCTCCAAGTTCTTCGCATCGCGGATGATTCGGACCTTCTGCGAAAGCTCAACTTACCGGCTGTTCTTGCATTTCGCCCTTCCGGCAGCCCGTCTCCAAGATATTTGGCCCTTTTGAAAATGGAATCGGAAGGCCTTGTTTTCAGTGATCCGGAAGGCGGAGAAGGGAATTTGCTTTTGAGCCAAATTCCCCCTTCCTGGTCAGGGGCCGCCTATATTCCTTGGAAGAACTTTTTGGGCTACGATCGAGTGATTTCCTATGGAAGCGCAGGTGATCCGGTGCTGAGTCTCAAGGCTTTCTTGCGCGATCTTGGATATGAGGGAGTCGACATCAGCCCGGATTACGATGAAAAAACAGTGACGGTGATCAAAGGCATTCAGGCGAAACACGGACTTGTAACGGACGGACTCATAGGCCCCCTTACCAGAATCGCCCTTTACAACGAGCACAGGCCTTTGAATATACCCCGGCTCACTGAATAGCCGGGCCCGTGGTTCCATCCCAAATGGCACGGGGCGTCAAGAGGGGAGTGAAACGATTTGAGCGCTATCCTGAAGGCTCTGAGAAAGATCGAACAAGAGTCGAGCGGAGAGATCCAGGCGCCATCTTTTTCAAAGAACCTGGACGCAAAAAAAGCAATTCATCAGCGGGCCAGAAAAGCCTGGCTATTGAGGCGCCTGGCGAGCATTCTTATTCCCGTTCTGGTCTTGGGGGCGGTCATCGGGCTGGGTTTTGCCTTAAAGCCTTTCTTGCCCGGGAGCAACCCTTTCTTATCCCCCGTCTCCCAGGTCCATGGTGAAGAGCAAAAGGCTACAGGGCCGCCGGCGCCGGAGCAAAGAAAAGAATATGGGCAGGACCCGGAAAGAGCCTTAAAAGAACAAACCTCACCGAGAGGAAGCACCGTTGTGGAGCCATCGCCCGGCGCCTCTCCGGTAAAAGACCGGCCTGCTGCTTCGAGAAGAAGTTCAGAAGCAGGGACCACGCACAGGGATGCCGGAATACCTTCCCCCCTTGCCGAAAGCCGCTCACAGGCGGAACCGGGTCCTCTCCTCGAACTCCAGGCCATTGTGTGGTCCGATGATCCCGCATCCTGTTTTGCCCTGATCAACGGGCGGATTATCCGATCGGGCGGAACGGTGGATGGGGTATCCGTCGTTGAAATCGGCAAAGAGACGGTTTCCCTGAAGCTCGGCGACAAAACATGGACCATGAGAATGCTGGAAGGAGATTGATTAATCCTCCACGACGATGGCCCCGGGCGCACACTCTCGGGCCGCTTTTCGCACAGCCTCTTCCAGATGGTTGGGCACTGTATCGACGAGAACACGGGATATGAGCTTGTCTTCGTCGTACTCAAACACCTCAGGGCACACTTTGTTGCAGTTTCGGTCTCCCATGCACAGATCGTAGTCGATTCGAACTTTCATTTTTCCCTCCCGCGCGACAAAGGTTATGAAATCCGCATTGCCGGATTTCTTTATCACAGCACAAAATGATCCCCCATCTGCCACCACCCGATGATGGTCCCCTCTCTCTTGAATTGAAGGGCCTCCCGAGTCTCTATGTGGCGGATCCAATCTCCCAGGGCCGAGGCATGATGGATGATGAGGGGCGTACTGTGCTCTGGAAGGATATCAAAGTTCAATCCGTAAAGACCAATGTTTTTTTGGTTGTTGGCTTCTGTTTCTCTTGTATCCCAGGGCGTGGGATGGATGAAACCGTGCACAGCACCTTCTTGCCTGGAGTAGCCCCAGTGATCGGGAAATTCCTCTTTCATCCGGCGCATGAGCCGGACGCCCTGGAGGTTTACGGACACATCCAGGCCTTTGTGGAGATTGGACAGGATCGCGTCATCAAAAGATTCAAAACCCATGGACCCAAGAAAGATCCGGATTCCCATGTCCTTCGCCATGCTTAGAGCTTCCCGGAGTTGGGCTTCCGATCGGGCGAACCCGTCGGCCCTGAGTGTGAGATTGATTTGGGAAATGAGAATTTCCCTCTGCGCAATGGCGCGAAGGAGCCGGGAAAGGCCTGGAAGGGCGTTCTCATTGATCAATTCAAAGGGGATCTTCCTGCCGTCTTCTCTTTCAGGGAGGCCCCGGATCTGGTGGAGAACGGTGTCCGTATCCAGAGCACCGTAAAATCCCTTGTCCACGGCCACATCACAAAAACTGCAGCCTCTAAGAAGAACATTCACCTTCCTTTTTTCTTTCCCCCCAATAAACGCCGGGTAATCGATTTCCCGACGAACGCTCAGGGCAGCATGAGGGCAGCCGATATGCCAGAGCACCTGGCCTGTGGACACCTTTTGAGGGAAAAGACCGTTTGCACCCAGGCGATAAAGATTATCCCAGAAGATTTTTTTCATAAAGGCGGAATCCCACCGGGTCTTTGCTCTCTGCAGCAAAGTTCCTTGCTTGTCCCTCCAGAGCATGCCGGGCCATTCACCGGGAGTTTTTTCATCGACCTTTCTCAGAAAGGGTAGGATTTGCTCCGCAGGGCCGTGGAAGGAAAAAATGAAACATTTGGAAAGCCCTTGAAATCGGTGTGGATGGTCCTGCCAGGCTTTTTCACCGAGGTAGTCCACGTCGGCCTGGGGACCTGCAAGGATGGTCAGAGCCCCCTCTTCCTTGAGCGCTTTTGCAAAGCCGAAAAGGTCCTGTCTCCCGCTCAAGTAGGAAAAAGCGATCAGGGGTCTTTCAGGTCCGAAAAAGTCGGCCATGCATTTTTTCAAAAAATGCTTGTCGTCGTCTCTTGTCACGGCTATGACGATGCAATCATAAGGAGAATGCTGCTGAATGACGGTTGCCGCTACCTGGGGTCCCAAAAGGCCGTAAGTCTCGCCGCCGAGGTAACCGGCAAGGATGACCATCTTTTTTCTTGTCAAGGTCAAGGCTCGTTTCGCTCCGCTCACAAATGGCCTCCGGCATGTGGGGCCTGCGACCCGGAGGGAATGTTCAGATCATGGAACGATGAAACAATGGATTTGGGAAGATGTAAAGTGAATCTTGAGGAGGATTCCCGGGTCTATCGGTGCTGGATGTTCAGGGGGTAAAATATGGCCGCGGCGGTTATCGGTTGCATCCCAACCCCGGAGGTCATAAATTATCACTTCGGAGGAATAAAATATGGCTGTAAAAGTGAACCTTCATGTAACCCTCAGGCAACATACCGGAGGCAGGGGAACGGTAGAGGCGGAGGGCAAAACCATCGGAGAATGCCTGCGCAGCGTTGTGAAGCAGTTCTCGAATCTTGAGAGCTCCATCTTTGACAAGAAAGGGGGCCTCAGCCATCTCGTTGAGATCTACCTGAACCTGCAGAGTGCCTATCCCAACGAGCTTGCCAAGCCGGTCAAAGATGGAGATGAGATCCACGTCACCTTGTTGCTCGCCGGAGGATAGGTTCAGATGAAAGCGTTCGGTATCATCGGCTATCACAAGAGCGGCAAAACGACACTCGGCCTACAACTTTGCAGGGAGTTCTCGAACAGAGGATTGCGCGTGGGTGTGATCAAACACGTCTCCTGTGAGCTCCAGCTTGCCGATGCGGATTCCTCCAGGTACCGGTCCTTTGCTTCGGTGGTTGCAGCCGCTTCTCCTTTGGAGGCTGAAATCATTGTCAAGGGAGAGAAGAGTCTCAAGGACATGCTGCGCTATTGCGCGGACTGCGATGTAATCGTTGTGGAAGGGTTCAAAAAAGAGAGGGGCTTTCCGAAAATCGTGTGCCTTCGGGAAAAAGAGGAAAAAGAGGAACTCTTTGACGGGCTGGAGCTTTTCACCGCGTCCTTCAAGGAGGGAATCGCCGATTACCTGATCACCAACGATGCCCATGTCGCTGAGATGGCGGCCATCGCTATGGATAAAGCCTTTGAAGTGGATGGATTCAATTCGCGGGGAAAACGAGGGATTTTACCGTAACCGGAAAAACCTGCCGGCCCACCAGGGGTTCATTAATATCGATCCAATCCCCGTCATTCAGGGACAACTCGTCGAGGGACAACAGGTTGGTCGTGAGGCCGGTTTCCCGCCGCATGACGTTTCCCACACTGCAAGCGACATCCTTTTCAAAAATGAGAACAATGGGCATGCCTTTGGCAATCGAGTTGGGGAGGGCTGCTTCCATGGACTTCGCAAACAACTCCAGTGCAGGATAATTGACCCGAACAGGGTCCTTGAAGTACAAGGCGACGATTTCCTGTCCTTCGACCAAATCATGTCTTTGAAACGCGATGTTCATCCTTGAAACCACGTGCGCCAAACTCAGTTTGCCGTGTTCCACGTCTACCCTGAGCACAGGGATATTCCTGATGGGAAGGGTGAGCTTGTCATCCATAAAACCCGATGAGCCTGAAACGGACAGGGAGTAAGCCCCTGCGCCGATGACCGTGGCTCTGATCTTGTTGACCGGCTCCACAACCGGAGACTTGAGTTTAGGAATCAAGGAGCGGATCTTCTTTGCAAGAATACTTCCGATATCATTGTAACGACCCTTTCCGGCATAGATGACCTCGGCCACGCCTCCTGAAAACAGATATTCATCGATGGGGGTTGAAAAGTCCAGATCACCGGTTACCATGAGCTGCTTGGCCAGGGCGGACTTTGCAGGGCCCATCATCACTTCAATCAGCACTTCGGCCATTTTGGATGCGATTTTGTCTATATCCGGTTTGGGGATTGGGTCTCCAAGTCGGTAGTCCAAGCCGATCTCCTGCATGACTTTCACCGCCGGATCGGCAAGCCGGCGGATTCTTATCTCGGAGTCCAGGGCGAGCAATCTCCCGCCCACAGCGATACAACTGGTTGAGAGAACCTCACCGTTTCTGGAAACGGCCAGGTTGGACGTGCCGCCGCCGATGTCGCAGGAAAGGATGGTTTTTTTGTGATCCCGGGATCTGGCCGTTGCCCCTGATCCCATGGCGGCGAGCAGGCTTTCAAAATTGGGGCCGGCCGTGGCCGCAACAAGCTTTCCTGCATCCTTGGACAGGGCTTCTGCAATTTGGGGTGCGTTGTGCTTCTTGGCCGACTCCCCGGTGATGATCACCGCGCCCGTGTGAATATCGGCAGGATCGATGCCGGCATGCTCGTATTCTTTCTTGAAAAAAGCGGTCAGGGCTTCGATGTCGATGCTTTTGTCTTCCAGGAAAGGGGTGGGGATGATGTTCCCTTCATAGAGGATGTTTCTCTCTTCGATATTGAACCGCAGAGTCGGGGATAGCTCGTCTCTGACCAACACCAGGTTGGAAAAAACCAAATGACTGGTGGCACTGCCCACATCGATGCCTACTGAAAGAATCTCGATTTTCTTGGTTTCCATGGACGTGTCTCGACCCCTTCCTGTTTTTGGTGAAGCCGGCAGAGTCCGTGATCAAAAAAGAGGTTTCAGGTGGGAACCGGAAACCTCCGCCGAACCGGTGAACGGATGCTAGAGTTGTGCAATCATTGCGGAAGCCTCTTTTCCCGCACGGGATACCCTTAAGGCCGCATCCCTTTTCTTCAGGATGCTGACTTCGTCCGGGTCCACATAATCCACGGCCTTTTCTTCGCAAAAACGAACGCACTGAGGGTCCCCGTCACAGACGTCGCATTTGAAGACCTTCCTGTCATGGACGTTGAAGTTCATGGCGCCGAAGGGGCACACAGCCACACAGGACCGGCAGCCGATGCACTTGTCATAATCGACCGCGATTCTTTCAAGCTCAAGATCTTTGTAAATGGCCTTCACAGGGCACACATTCATGCAGGGTGCATCCTGGCACTGCTGGCAGGACATGGGGATGTAGAGCCCTTCCGCCTCCCACTTCATGACCTTGATCCGGCTTCTGGCCGGATTGGAAATGCCGTCGTGGAATACGGCGCACACGAGCTCACAGAGCCTGCAGCCGGTGCATTTCCGGTAATCGATATAGAGCGCTTTAGCCATTGGGTGTCCTCCTCATTCGAAAATCACAGCAGGTGTGACGGTTCAGTGTCAATGCCGAGTCTCTTCAAAGTCTCGGGCTTGGGGAGCCCGTTCTCATCCCAACCCTTGTGCTCATAAAGCTCCGCGCGCATCTGCAGGAATTTATCCCTTTCAATGACTCGACCGACGACGTCCGGCGCCCCGCGCCTCGTGGGTTCATCATGATAACGATGGTTGAGCACGTCGCCTTTTTCAGGATCATCCTTGGTCAGACCTTCCCTCAAATTAAAAAGCCGCTCCATGTTGTTGCACCTCTCGGCGATCTCCCAGATTTCCTGCGGGGTGAATTGCAGGCCCGTGTTGTAATAGATCACCCTGGCCCAGTCTTCAAAGTTGGGAAGGGTGGCGCCCAGAAAGGTCGTATGGTATTTGCAGATCCCGAGACAGTCCACGGCCATGTAACAGTTCTCATGCCAGAACACCTGCCAGGGTTTGCCGATGTACTCCGTGTGCTCGGAACTCAGAGGCCCGTCGTAGGGAACCGGGCTGCTGTAAATCTTTCGCATGACCGGTTCAGGGAGGTGGTACAGGTCAATAGCGGGCCGGCTTCGCAAATGGTCCGATCCTCTGGAGGAGGTGGCGATGTTGAGCGCAAGGGCCGGCGTGCCGCGTTCATCGGAGTGAAGGTTGCTCATGCCCTTGACCTGGATCAGGTAGTTGAAGGAGTCTTTGCCGATCGTCTTGGCTGCGGCAACGCCGCCGTTCGCCAAGGTGTCGCCCAGCCATCCTTTCCTGTGGCAGATGCGGTCGATCATTTCAATGACCGCCTCGTCGTTGCCCCACCGGAGGTCGAGACCGTCCGTCTCCTTGCTGGTGATGATGCCCAGTTCATAGAGTTCCATGGCCCAGGAAATGAGGCTCCCCGTTTCCAGGTTGTCCATCCCGTACTGGTCCACAAGGTGGTTTCCCGTGAGGACCGTCGTCGCCCTCGGGGTGTCTGTCTCCCCGCCGAAGGCGCCCTGGGAGGTGTACTCGGGGCCTTCGTCATATCTTCCCGCGTAAGGCCCATCGGGGATCTTGTACTGGGCCCGGCAGTGCACCTGGCAGCCGAAACAGCCGGTCATGTGGTAGGGGCCCATGGTCTCGGTTGCGATTTCGTCGATGCGTTCCGGTTCGATATCGTCCGCATACTCGCACTGGTTGTATTGGAAGTTCCTGCACCGAATGCCGCCCCAGGAATTGGTAGCGCCCCAGATGAATGGGGTCCCGAGGGTTCCCTGGGTCTGGTTCACCTTTGCGCTGACGATCTGATCGATGAATCGTTTGTTGTATTCCAGGGCTTCCTTAGGGTGAGCGATGTGAATGTCCATGGTCCCCCTTGCGGCCACGGCTTTGAGGTTCTTGGAGCCCATAACGCAGCCCATGCCCGTCCTTCCTCCGGCATTCTTGATTCCCGTCATCACGTTGGCGAAGCGCACCAGGTTCTCGCCGGCCGGTCCGCAGACCATGCTCTTGACTTCCTGGTCGCTGAGGAGATCCCGGATGGCCCACTGGGCTTCCGTGACGCTCAGCCCCCACAAAGCTCGCGCATCGCGAATCTCAATCTTCCCGTTGTGGATATAGATGTAAACGGGGTGGTCGGCCTTGCCTTTGATCACCAGGTGATGAAACCCTGCCCAAGCCATTTCAGGCGCAAAAAATCCGCCCATGTTGCAGCTTCCAAGCAGGCCGGTAAGGGGAGATTTGGCCATCACATGGGTCCTGGCTGTTGCAGAGGCGCAGGTCGCGCAAAGAAGCCCGCCGCTTACCATCAGCGTATTGTCCGGGCCGATGGGGTCGCATCCCTGGTTGGTGTGGTTGTAAAGAAGGTAAGCATCCAGACCTCGGCCTCCGAGGAATTTCCTTCGGACATCAAGAGGAATGCTTTTTGTCTGGATGTCTCCTGTGGTGAGATCGATATAGGCAATTTTTCTATCTAAAGGCATATTATTTTCCCTCCTTGTCCTTGAGCTTCTTGGCCAGTTCCTCTTCGGCGATTTTTCGGTTCACGTCCCAGACCGGACCGCGGATCCTGGGGAATCCATCCTTGACCCATGCCACGCGGAATTCCATTCCGCAGGTCGGGCACTTGATGGTTTTATCCCCTTTTTTGGGTTCGAGCCTTTCCATGCAGGTGGGATTGTGACATCGGAACTTACCGTATGTCCTGGTGGAGCGCAGGCTTTCCGCAGTTGAAATACCGTCTTTTTCGGGTGCCATAACCGTCTCCTTTCTTGTTCCTGGTAGAGCCAGAAATTAGAGGTTCACCGGAATGCTTCTTCGAATTCGCCTTAAAACCGGGCAAAGACCCATTTTGAGAACCTGGCTTTTCATGGAAGTTCATTCCCATGAACAGATGATTCGAATCATAGCAGAACATCGAGGTTTGTCAAGGAGAAAAAAAGAGAAAGAACAGAATCAATACGAGCTTGGAAGCCCATTAACCAAGGGTATAATGGATGACTACACCTTGAACAAAGGATATTGACAACACGCCATAGAACATTGTAAACTGAGTAAAAAGTTCAACAGGCTGAACAATGGTAAAAGGATACTATGCGCCTTCCGTGATCAAGGCTTTCGAGGTTCTCAAACTCATTGCTTCAACCAAGGAAGGCATGGGTATCAGTGAAATCGCCCGCGAGCTCGGCATGGCCAAGAGCACGGTGCACGGCATGAGCTCCGCGCTGGAGGAGTTGGGCGCGGTCAGACGAGACCCCCTGACAAAGAGATACACCCTGGGGTTTACCCTGTTCGAGCTGGGCAAAACAGCTTACTCTCAAATCGATCTCAAAGACCTTGCCAGGCCCTTCATGGAAGAATTGATGGAAAGGACCCAGACTTCCGTGTTCCTGGGCGTCCTGAACTGGGACCACGTGACGATCCTCGATGTGGCCGAACCGAGAACGGAGCTTAAGATCACTTCGCCGATCGGTTCGACCATTTCCCTCTTTGCGGGAGCCGTGGGCAAAGTCTTTCTGGCCATGATGGAACGGGAAGAGGCGCTCAGAGTGATTCGTTCGAAAGGACTCACCAAATATACGGACAATTCGATCACCGATGCGGGTCTTTATCTTGAAGAAATGCGGGCTGTGAAGGCTCAGGGTTTTGCCATGGATGATGAAGAATACCTCCTTGGGGTAAGGGCCGTGGCCGCCCCTATTGTCGGGGAGGGGAGTCACGTCATGTCGGCGATCTGGGCTGTGGGGTTTAAGGCAAGCCTTGACGAGGACAAGATGAAGGCCCTCACGACCTTCACCAAGGCGGCGGCGGACGCTATTCGCCGGAAGGTGGAGAGGCAGCCTTTTCCTCCCTGACCGGGTTCTGAAAGCTGGTAGGATTGCGGGCCGGCATCGGAGGCCCTTTTTTGGATCGGCGTTCTGGGGCAGCACGCTTGGCAGGCAGCTCAGGCGACTCCCTCGATTTCCCCCTTCGATTCCTTTCGGGCCTTGAGTTGAGTCGCACGGCCTGCTTGCCGGAGGTCGCGAGTTCGAGCCTCGTCGTCCCCGCCAATAAAAACAAGGGGTTACGGTAGAAATCGTAAGGCCTTTTGCTTTGGTTTCCCCAATTTCCAACTCTATTTCCAACCCATTCACATGCTCATCGGGCCAAGAACCGGCCATCACGAGACGAACTAATTCCTCTCCTTTTACGCCTTAGCGAGAGAGCAAGGTTGACAAGATGTGTCAACCCTATTATTGTTGGTCACGCGCCTTTGGTAAAAGGAAAGAGATGCCTATCCCGAGGCCCCCTGTTTTATGTACGCATGGCAATCAATGCTTTATTGGACCTGTTCTAAGACGAGCAATCTCGACACCAATATATTTGGTGCGATGTTGAAACCCTGGCCCTCTGGGCGAGGTCAGAGTTAACACGGCTCTGCCGCTTGGGTTTTTCAGAAATCGCGGTGGCGAAGCCATGAATCGGGCGTAAAGCCGGGGCCTGTGACCCCGGATAGTCCGATTCAAGCGATTTCTTTACTAAGAGCTGATTATAAGATGACGAAGAAGAGAAAAACAAAATCGTTTGGTGCAGTTCTGAAAAGCTTGAGGAGTGCTAAAGGGTATAGCATAAAGACCCTTGCTGAGCAGGTGGAGGTAAACTACACCTATTTAAGCAAATTGGAGAACGGACACAGTTCTCCCTCTGAGGACTTTATCCAGAGGATCGCAACTTTCTTCAACTATGACAAGGAAGAGCTAATGGTAAGGGCAGGGAAGATACCAGAAGACATCCTTGAGCTAGTAGCTAGGAATCCAAAGGAGGCACTACACTTTCTGAGGAAAGAATTCGGTGGCTGACGCAAACACGGCGCGAGAGAGATACCTGCAGATCGTCGAGAGTGAAAGTCTTCTGAATGGGAGATTTTCAAACCCGAGGAGAATTGATGGAAGAGGAGGAGGTGGATGTTTCTCTCTTTTATTTACAGCGCAAGACGAGAGAACTGGCAACCGAGTAGCGCTTAAGTTCTACGATCCCACTAAGTACCATGATTCGGGCAGGGTTTTGAGATTCCAACGTGAAGCTGAAATATTGAAAATACTCCTTGATGAGCCATGCGTTGTGAACTGCATAGATGGTTTGTGCCTGCTGGAAAGGGAAATGGTTGATTCACAATCGGGAATTCCACTCCCCATGACCTTTCAATTCATGGCGCTGGATCTGGGAGACTGCAGCCTAGAAGATGTGATTTATTCGGGTAAGGCAGGTCCTTTGAGTAGCCTTCTCTATTTTAAAGAGGCTCTTAGAGGGGTGTACAGGGTGCATGCTAGGCGAATCTGTCATCGAGATTTCAAACCTAGCAATTTTCTCATCTCAGGGAAAAGAGTATGGCTATCTGATTTCGGAACTGCAAAATGTATGGACGGTTCGATGCAAGACATTAGCTCTTCCTATTATCGTCCAATAGGTGACAAAAGGTATGTGCCGCCAGAAGTCATTTTTTCATTTGCGATTGCAGATGAATACACCTATACAGCGGATATCTTCTCAATGGGAGCCATTTTGTTCGAGATGTTTACACATACCCTACTGACGACCCAAATATAT
>Ga0209498_1000393_pt1:0-10000 | contig 26932 bp, 16 predicted proteins | sample WalLakDeSediment_FD_184131 | JGI IMG/M metagenome (GOLD analysis project Ga0209498, IMG submission 184131) | Lake sediment microbial communities from Walker lake, Nevada to study Microbial Dark Matter (Phase II) - Walker Lake 11/02/13 Deep... | ecosystem: Environmental > Aquatic >...
GGTCATATCCATTATACGCGAAGAGGAAGAAACCGATGACAAAGAGCGTGCCGACAAACACGTCGCGCATTTCCGTGTGGTAATAGCTGCTCAGAGAGCTCTGAATACCCGTCTGAAATATCAGGTATGCACCAAGAAAAAGGACAAACGGTAGCGCAATACCCAGAATTCCTATTGTTTTTCTGAGAGCTAAATAGGAAAAGATAAGGGGGCTATTGTTGGACATATGCATCCTCCACGTATTGGTTTTTCATTTTACATCCCCTACAGCGGCCAAAAGTAAAGTATCAACGGTACACCGACCAGAACAATAATAACCTCCAGCGGTAACCCCATCCTCCAGTAATCGCTGAATTTATACCCGCCTGGTCCCATGACCAGTGTGTTCGATTGGTGTCCTATCGGAGTAAGGAATGCGCATGAACCGCCCACGGCAATCGCCATTAGAAACGGATCGATCGAAGCGTTTAAACCGGTCGCGATACTTATACCTATGGGCGCCATAAGCACAACCGTTGCCGCATTGTTGATCACATCGGAGAGGAACATCGTTACGACAAGAACGATTGCAACTATTGCCCAGGCAGGGAACTCGGTACCGATGCTCATAATTTGTGCGGCAATTAATTCTGCGCCGCCGGTTGTCTCAAGCGCTTCACCTACCGGTATCATAGCGCCGAGGAGAATAATCACAGGCCAATCCACGCTCGTATATATCTCGCGAACGGATATAACACTCGAGAGAACAAGAAGCAACGCAACAAGAGGAAATGCTATATTGACCGGCAGAAGTCCGGTTACGACAGAGACAATCCCCGCACCAAAAATCCCGAGTGCAAGGATGATCTGACGGGGCGCCCCTATTTTTATGCCACGCTCTGCAAGCGGCAGACAGCCCATCGATATAATCGCATCGTTGATATTGTTCACTCTTCCCTGCAACAACAGGACATCGCCGGCTTTAAACTTAATGTTATCGATACGCTGGCGCATCTTTTTCTCCTGCCTTGCAATTGCCAGCAGATTTATTCCGTATTTCGTACGCATCGACAGACTGGCCGCAGTATTGTTGACAAGCGGCGAGTTTGCCGTCACAACCGCTTCAGTGATGGCAATATCTTTCGAACCGATCGCATCTTTGCGGAACTGCTTACCGCCCACAAGCTTCGTGCCGCTGTTATTCACAAATGTTTTGAGATCTTCTGAATCGGCTTCGAGAATAAGAATATCGTTCGTTTTTAATTCTTCGGCGGGATCGGGAGCATGGATGCGCCGTTTATTTCGTATTAATCCGAGGATCCTGATATCCGCATCGGTCAGTTGCTGGATTTCACTCACCGGTTGCCCTTTCAGCTTCGAATCTTTCGTAACCCGAACCTCGGTTATGTAATCATTTATCTGAAAAAGATCTTCAGGCGATGTCTCCCCCTGCCGTTTCGGGAGCACTCTCCATCCTATCAATGAGATAAATGCAATACCGACTATCGCAACTCCTACTCCGACCGGACTGAAGTCGAACATACCGAACGACGTACCGAGTTCATCTCCCCGGAAAGTAGCGATGATAATATTGGGAGGTGTTCCGATCAGGGTCGTCATTCCGCCAAGAAGCGAACCGAAGGCGATGGGCATTAAAATATACGACGGTGCATTGCCGCTTTTGCGTGCTATGTAGATCGCAACCGGCATGAGAATGGCAAGAGCACCGACGTTGTTCATAAACGCCGATGCAACCGCGACAACAACGGTGAGCGCAAATATCTGAACGATCAACTTTTTCCCGACTTTCAACACCCACGACGCTATAACATCGATAAGACCGGAATTCATCAATGCACGGCTTATTATCAGTACTGCTGCTACGGTTACAACCGCGGGATGGGCAAAGCCGGTAAAGGCATGATCTTTCGGGACGATACCTGCGAGAACCAACAAGAATAATGCAATCAGTGCAACGATATCATGCCGGACTTTCCCCCAGGCAAAGAGGAATAGCGCCAGAGCGAGGGTTATGAAAACAATTGTCTGTTCCATTACCTATAAATGTACAACTATTTTACTTTTTTACCAACACGACGACAGATCTGGCGGGAAGATCAAAGGTATTACCGCCCGACAGCAAAGTTTCACCTTATTTAATTTTTGAAAAAACAGTATCAAATGTGTTTTTTATCTCATTCCACGTATTCTCCGCTCCCTCTTTCAACTCTTCCCATGTCTCCTCTGATGCTTGCTTCAATTCACGTATCTTACTTTCTGCTTCATCGCGTTTCTTCCGGAGTTTCTCAATCTCTTTTGAATACTTAATCCTGGTATCTGCGTCAGCTCTGTCTGCTTTTGCCTCGAGCCAGGCTATCTTTGCCCGCCACTCTTTCAATTGAGCCGTGAGTTTATCGATATAAGCTTCTTTTTTGCTCATTTCTCACCTCATTATTAAATAGTTTTTATCAACTGTAGAGAACAATAGAATTTATACAATATATAAGAAAATGCAATAAAGTCACTATTTGCCCGATTTACTCTTACCATTGCCCTGTTTTGCCCAACGCGATCGCTTTATTTTCCACAATGCCCCGTAACAATCTTCCGAGTATATCGGATCCGGTAATAATCCGCTTCTCGCCATTCCAGTATACAATAATATCTTCATCGATTACATCGTCTTCACCGTGTTCGGGATTTACCTTCAGACGGGGAATAATTTCTCCGAGTTTCGCTTTGCGTTCACGAACAACAATCGGACGATGGCAATACCGGAGCGGCCTGAATGTGTCGGTATTAAAGAATACATCGCGAATGAATTCGTCGGCGTCGATAACTAATCTTGGTTCATCGTACTCATCGACCACGACTACCCATTTTTTCCCCGACTTGCTCAGTTTCTTCAGGAACCTGTTCGATGCAGACGGTTTGATTGCAGGAAACAGCGGCATATTCCCTGTAAAATTTAATTTAACAATGCTTTCCGGGTCGATAACCTCGCCTTCGGCAGAGATCGGCAGATCGTCGATGGCAAGAAAATTGAGCGCGCCCTTTCCTTCGACCTTATCGATTTCGGTTTTTGGTGACTCGACATGCATCTTTATAATTTCGCGAAGGTCTCTTTCCCTGTAGAAATGAATAGCTTCTTTCCCGAGCCATGTATCGAGAATAATCGCCGTTAGTTTTGCGACAGGAAACAGAATAACCTGATAGAAACGAAGCACCGGGGAAAGCAGCGCACCTACCCGTATGGCATTGCGCGAAAAATATGCCTGAGGAATGATTTCTCCGAAAATCGTAATAAGGACAGTCGAGAATAAAAATGCCATCGCACCTGCCAGGACAGAACCTGAAAGCAACGCGAGAAGCACGTTCACGCCGACATTGCCCCAGAGTATCGTGACCAGCAAAAAGTTGGAGTCTTGACGTAATGCGAGCACCTTTTTAGCATCCTCATTATTTTTCGATGCTTCAAGTTCAAGTCGGAGTTTACTGACGCTGAAAAATGCAAGGTTCAAACCGGAAAGCGTAGCAGATTGAGTAATGCAGATTGCTATTCCAATCCAGGTAAGTACTATCATAGCGATGACCTCATGCCGGGTTTAATAATAAAGGCCAGTCTGTGTTATGGAATACATAATACTCTACCCGAACCTTTGTACGGGTAGAGTATCCTGTGACAGAAGATTTGAGAGGACTGTTTTATTTAAATTTTGACATTACGTTACTAAATGTGTCCGTTATTTCCTTCCACACATTCTCTGCGCCTTCTTTTAGTTCTTCCCAGGATTCTTCGGAAGCTCTTTTTAGTTCCTCTATTTTATTGTTCCCTTCTTCACGTTTCTTTTTAAGAGTCTCTATTTGCTCCTCGTATTTTACTTTTGCATCTGCTTCCGCTTTATCAGCTTTCGCTTCAAGCTCGTCTATCTTGGCAGACCATTCTTTTAGCTGAGCTTCGAGTTTTGCGATGTATGCTTCTTTCTTATTCATGGTTTTTCTCCTTTTTTATTAGATGCTTTTATTATGTGAATTCGATGAGATACACAGTGCCTCAACCATTTTTTCTTCTTTTCCCCTCTTCATTTGCCGCTTTGAGTGCAAACCGCACCAAGTCCGGTTCGACGGGATATGGTTCATTATGGATTGTTTCACCTTCCGCGCAGGTTGCTTTGGCAACCTTTTTAAGTTCGTCGTCACTCACATTCTCCAGACCGATGTCTGCAAGTGTCGTCGGCAAACCGACTAACTCACAAAACGAGTAGACTTCATGAATGATTTCGCGGGGTTTATCGGTAAGAAAAAGCGACGCGATCGTACCGAACGCCACCTTTTCACCATGATAGTAATCATGTACCTGTTCAAGAACCGTCAACCCGTTGTGAATCGAGTGCGCCGCAGCGAGTCCCCCGCTCTCAAATCCTAAACCGCTCAATAACGTGTTCGCTTCGACAATCTTTTCAAATGCAGGCGTGACTGATTTTGCCTCGCAGGCAGATTTCGCAAATATCCCGTATTCGAGTAACGTATCATAACATAACTGCGCAAGTGCATACGCGGTCATAGAACCGACATCACCCGTCATATTGGCTGCGTATTTTGATCCGGCAGAGTCCGCCTCAAACCAGGTTGCCAGAGCATCACCCATACCGGCGATAAGAAATCTCGAGGGTGCTTGGACAATTATTTCCGTGTCGACAAGAACAACGTTCGGATTTTTCGGGAGAACAAGATAGCGCTTAAATTCACCTTTCGGTGTATAGATGACCGATAGCGCACTGCACGGAGCATCCGTAGAGGCGATCGTCGGTACGATAATGACCGGTACTTTCATCTCATGTGCAACCGCCTTTGCCGTATCGAGGGTCTTCCCACCGCCGACGCCGACAATTTGGTCGGAAGTATCTTTTCGGGCGATTTTTACAAGCCGCTCAATCTCTTCATCCGAACTTTCTCCCTCAAATTTTTCGAATTTTGCCTTAACGGAATTCTCGACACCATCCCGGAATCCGTCTAAAAGATTATCGATAACAAACGGATCGCATAAAAGAAATCCATTGTCACCCAATCGGCTCATTTCATCTCCCAGTCTGGTGATTGCTTTATACCCCTGAATATATTTTCCGGGAAATATTGTAGTAGTAATCATATGAATAAAAACCTTTCTGTTACAATGTATGGATACATTAGATAGGTGAATTAAAGGTGTATTATTGTAACAAAAAATAACGTGTTAGCGTTTCAATCGGAAAGCATATCGGAGACGCTGTTCGAATGTTCACCCTCTGCAAAAAGAGGCAGATCATTGATCGGAAAAGGATTCTACTCAACCACTCCTGGCAATGCTAGGTTATGGTTCAGGGTGTTTTTTGTATTTATTTAAAAACAGGTTATCTACTTGAAAATATTCCTGGCAGACTTTATTGCATCCCCGAGCGACTCCCAGGTGCTATGCATGCCCGCTTTTATATTTTCCCAGGCATCTTCATCGGCTTCTTTAAGCTCATGAAGTTTCTTCTGTGCCGCTGTTTGCTTTTCACGCAGTTTTTGGATTTGTTCAAAATATCTGAGCTGCTCATCACCTTCAACTGTGTCGGCTTTCGATTTCAGCTTGTCGATCTCTGCCGTACACTCATCCAGTCTTGCCTGTAACTTGCCCTCATAAGCTTTTTTCATACTCATGTTTTTTTGTACTTTTGCTTCACCCGTATCGCCGGCCGACAAAGCAGTAAATTTTTGCTCCATCTCCTTTACCGCAGAAGCGAGATCGGTTTCGATTTGATCCAGTCTTGCCAGCACACTTGACGTTGATTCCGAATATTGGGCTATAACCCTCTTTAGCTCCGTTTTCAAGAACTCCTGTAATTCAGTGAAACGTGAAGCCTCGGCTTTTTCAGCAAGTTCCCGGGCGGAATGCAATTCCTGGGAGTGACGACGCGACTCAAGGAGTACCGATGTTTTCAGGTAGGTGGCAAACACGAGAAATGTCACCGTGAGCAGAACCAACAGCCCGAGCAGGACCAACCCCAGCGGCGCATGAACAGTGCCTACTCCTAATGACAGATTCGTCGGTGTAATAAATTTACTCCAGTTGAGAGCGACAAAAACCGCGATTACAAATAAGAGAATGAGTAAAAATAACGTACGAATTTTCATAATGTAAAGTCTCCTATTTTTGTCGGAATATATGTTTATTTTAATAAAAATTCAACAGAAAATCATCTATTCAAGTTTCGGAATACACGATGATAGTTTATAATATATCGGATTTACACATAACATGCATTTCTGTTATTGGTCACAAAAACCCGGTAATGTATTGCCTCCCGTATACGGGAGAAATGTATTTTTTTGAATAATTCATTATATTTGATGGAATACATAAGAATACCAATTATCGATCGATAATGAACTCTATGGACTCAATCTTCGCCGATTTTCTCCGAATTCTCAATGCTCCGTTATTTAATATCGGAGATGCGGAAGTGACAGTTATTTCAATTATTTGGGTACTCGTATTTATAACCCTGCTGCTTATCGGAACCCGAATCATCCGCACGTACCTGTTAGGACGTTTATTGCAAAGGACACGTCTTGACATCGGGATCCAGCATGCTATAACGACTATCACAACATATGTCATTATTCTCATTGGTCTTGTTATACTTCTGCAGACCGCTGGGATCGATCTCACAACGCTCAATGTTCTCGTCGGTGCTTTAGGCATCGGGGTTGGTTTCGGACTCCAGAATATCGTCAATAATTTTATCAGCGGATTAATTATACTTCTCGAGCGACCGATAAAAATCGGCGACCGTATCGAGGTGGGACCAATCGAGGGCGACGTCGTGAAGATCGGCGGACGGAGTACAACGGTTTTAACCAACGACAATATATCGGTTATCGTACCGAACTCGAAATTCATCATCGAAACTGTTGTAAACTGGAGTCATAACGAACGGACGGTACGGTTTCGTATTCCGGTGAGCGTTGCATATGGAACCGATACACGACTCGTTGAAAAAACATTACTCGAGGTAGCAAAAGAAAACCCCGATGTTCTGGACAATCCGGAGCCGGCTGTGCGTTTTCTGGAGTTCGGGGACAGCGGGTTGATGTTTGAGTTGCGTGCATGGACTATGACACTCATTCATAAAAAAGGAAAACTTATCAGTTCCCTGAATTTTTCCATAGACGAAAAATTCAGGGAACGGAATATCGAGATCCCGTTCCCGCAGCGGGATATACATATTCGTTCGGGTTCAATCAAGTAAACGTTAGGTATCGATAAGTATACTCAAATGAAAAAAAACGTACAAAATATACGGAAGATCAGAGATTTTCCCGTCTTTGATTTTGATGCGTATTCACCGGAAGAAGTAGCCAGACGGGTTGACCAGGTTGGTGTAAAAAAAATCCGATTCCCTGCAGTTGTAACGCTAATGTTGGGAATCCTCGGGGGCTGCTTTATATCTATAGGAGTACTAAGTCACACAGTAACGCTGGCCAATCCATATTTGAATGACGGTATAAAATTACTGATAGGTCCTGTTTTTTACGCAATGGGCTACATTCTCGCATTTATCACCGGAGCCGAAGTTTTTACCACGAATAATCTCGCGATGATGAGTCTGGCGTCTAAAAAAGTCACCCGATGGGACTTGATTCGCAATTGGTCGCTGGTTTTGATAGCCAATATAATCGGGGTGTTCGTTATTGTTGTTATGTTCATACTGACCGGTCTTGTTAACATGTATGACGGTGCGCTTGCGGAAGAAGTAATTCAGATAAGTTCCCTGAGGTTATCTTTCACTCCTATTCAAACTTTTTTCCAGGGTGTTTTTGGAAACTTTCTTATCTGTTCGGGAGCGTGGATAGCGCTTGCAGGGCGTTCGGTCACGGACAAAGTACTCGGATTGATATTACCGTTGTCGGCGGTACCGGCAATCGGGTTTCAACATGTTACCGGTAATCTGTTTCCCATGCTATTGACATTATTAAAGTATCCCGACATCGGAGTAATCGCGGATATTACGCCTTTAAATATAATAATAAATTTAATCCTGGTTGCCTCCGGTAACATTATAGGCGGAGGAATATTAATCGTCCTCGTGTTTTATTTCGTCTACGTACGCACAAAATGGTAAAGGATTATACATGATCAATAGATATTGATCACATCTGGTCCATCAGACTTTTCTGTGGGTCAAGATATCGTAAATTAATCATTTTACCAAAGCAACCTATTCATATCGGGTATATTGTGTAAATACCATGCTGCAAAATAACCTTATCCGATTCAATCAACCTTAGTAGCACATGTTCACACCCTCTCTAAAACCTTATTACCTTATTTTATCGACTTTACATGGTAATAAAGTTGACGTCTTAGGGTTGATTGAATGCTACTAAGGTTAAATGCAATGAATCTTGAAAATATTTAAAAAATCGCATCAAGGGAAAGTCCCGATGAAATCAGGACGTTTAAAATTTATCATTCTACATCACATATCAAATCTAACCTGTAGAGGAAAATTTTCTCACCGACAGTTTTTCAATTTCCACAATGACCATAACAATACAACCTGCAGCGATAATATATATCCACTTTGTAAATTCAATCGGTGCCGTGCCGAATAATGTGTTCATAAACGGCACATAGGTAAACAGTAATTGAAACACCAGCAAAACCCCTATAGCTATAAATACATATGCATTCCCGAAGAACTCACGGCTAAAGATCGTCTCATGAAATTTTCGGCAGTTAAGGAGATAAAATACCTGACCGGCAACGATCGTATTAACAGCGATGGTTCTGGCGGTATCGAGATCTATGCCGCCGGACCGCATCATTTTATACAGCAGCAGTGTGAAACCGCCAATCAACACGGAGACATAGAATATTCGTAAAAGGAAATACTTTCCGAGTATTGGTTCATCCGGATCGCGCGGGGGCAGCTCCATGACCCGTTTCTCCATCGGCTCAAATGCAAGTGAGAGTGCAAGCGTCACAGCCGTCACCATGTTTACCCAGAGTATCTGCGCGGGTGTTATCGGCATGGTGATTCCCAAAACGATCGCCGCTATCAGAACCAGCGCTTCCGCACCGTTCGTGGGAAGAATGAAGAGGATTGTCTTGCGAATGTTATCATACACGGTACGACCCTCTTCGACGGCATGAACAATTGTAGCAAAATTATCATCCGCGAGCACCATCTCCGCGGAATCTTTGGAAACTTCCGTGCCTTTGATCCCCATCGCAATACCGATATTGGCACGTTTCAACGCCGGCGCGTCATTCACCCCGTCGCCCGTCATCGCGCACAATTTATTATTTTTCTGGAGAGCCTTTACGAGCCGCAGTTTATGTTCGGGACTGGTACGGGCAAAAACATTATATTCCATCGCCGCGTCGGAGAGTTGCTCATCGTCCATCTCTTCAAGTTCGGCACCGCTTATCGCCTTTTCACCGTCGTCAATACCAAGGTCCTTCGCAATAGCTCTTGCAGTGATCTCATGGTCTCCGGTTATCATAATGACACGGATGCCTGCCTGCTTACACTCCTCGATAGCATCGTACACTTCATCACGGGGCGGATCGATTATCCCTATTAATCCCAGAAAAACCATGTCCTTTTCAACATCTTCATGGTCGATGGAATCCGTCGAATCTTTTTCCTCGCGATAGGCAGCGGCAATGAGCCGTTGTCCCCGTTCTGCTATAGCTTCCATTTGTTCTTTCCAGAAATCGGAATCGACATCCTTATCTCCATCTGCCGTCGCCTGCTTGCCGCACTTTTCCAGAAGCGATTCCGGCGCGCCTTTGAGAAACACGAACCGTTTCCCGTCGACTTCATTGAGCGTTGCCATGTACTTGTGTTCCGACTCGAACGGGATATCATCAATCCGTTTTGGTTTGAAATCCTCTAATCCCGCTTTGTGGGATAATGTTATGAGCGATCCCTCCGTCGGTGTTCCCTGCAACTTCCATTCCCCGTCATCTTTCTTTTCAATCGAAGCA
>Ga0209498_1000393_pt1:15000-26932 | contig 26932 bp, 16 predicted proteins | sample WalLakDeSediment_FD_184131 | JGI IMG/M metagenome (GOLD analysis project Ga0209498, IMG submission 184131) | Lake sediment microbial communities from Walker lake, Nevada to study Microbial Dark Matter (Phase II) - Walker Lake 11/02/13 Deep... | ecosystem: Environmental > Aquatic >...
ACGATTACAGACAGGTACAGGAATGTTTAGCCTGTTTTCCATCGCCTACGCCTTTCGGCCTCGGCTTAGGATCCGACTAACCCTGAGTCGATTAACGTTGCTCAGGAAACCTTAGATTTTCGGTGTCCCAGTTTTTCACTGGGATTATCGTTACTCATGCCTACATTTTCTTTTCTCAATGCTCCAGCATACCTCACAGTACACCTTTACCGCGTTGAGAATGCTCCCCTACCACTGTACGCCAAAGGCGTACAATCCGTAGCTTCGGTAGTACGTTTAGTCCCGAGAATTTTCGACGCCAGGTCGCTTGACTAGTGAGCTATTACGCACTCTTTAAAGGAATGGCTGCTTCTAAGCCAACCTCCTAGTTGTCTGAGCAACCCAACATTCTTTGTCTGTTAACGTACATTTGGGGACCTTAGCTGACGATCTGGGTTGTTTCCCTCTTGGCAATGAAGCTTATCCCCCACTGCCTGACTCCCAGGAAACATGTCGACGGAATTCGGAGTTTGTCTGGGTTTGGTACCGTTGTGACAGCCCTAGCCCAATCAGTGCTCTACCTCCGTGACACTATATCCTGAGGCTAGCCCTAAAGCTATTTCGGGGAGAACGAGCTATTTCCGAGTTCGATTAGCTTTTCACTCCTACCCTCAGTTCATCCGAGCGGTTTTCAACCCACACCGGTTCGGGCCTCCATGAGGTTTTACCCCCACTTCACCCTGACCAAGGGTAGATCACCCGGTTTCGCGTCTGCCGCGCGTTACTGTTCCCGCCTTGCGGCGGGGATTCGCCCAGTTAAGACTTGCTTTCGCTACGGCTTCTTCAGCCACATACATGACTGACTTAACCTTGCAACGCACGAGCAACTCGTAGGCTCATTAAACAAAAGGCACGCCGTCAGTCCTCTCGATACCCGAAGGCGTCGAGATTTCCTCCGACTGCTTGTAAGCATATGGTTTCAGGTACTATTTCACCCTCCGTTAGGAGTACTTTTCACCTTTCCCTCACGGTACTTGTTCACTATCGGTCATTAGAGAGTATTTAGCCTTGCCAGATGGTTCTGGCAGCTTCCCACAGACTTCCACTTATTCCGCGGTACTAGGGAATGCTGTCCAACGAGTCATTCTGATTTTGCGTACGGGACTGTCACCCTCTGTGGTTCAGCTTTCCAGAAGATTCTGCTATCAGAATGATTTTTTACTCGTCGAGCTCACTGCAAATTGCTCAGACAACACCCCACAACACCAACGACACAAGGGTTGCAGCCTTGAACGTGTCGCATGGTTTTGGCTATTTCCCGTTCGCTCGCCACTACTTGGGAAATGACATTTGTTCTCTTTTCCTGGGGGTACTTAGATGTTTCAGTTCCCCCCGTTCGCCCTCATCCGCCTATGTGTTCAGCGGAGAGTATCACGCCATGACGCGTGATGGGTTGCCCCATTCGGAAATCCTCGGATCACAGGTTGCTTCCACCTACCCGAGGCATATCGTCGGTAGCCACGTCCTTCATCGCCTTCCAATGCCAAGGCATCCACCATATGCTCTTAGTAACTTAACCAAAAATCTTTATTGAACACAGACAGACTGTCCTGCTTTACGCAGGATTCTGTGCATTTCAATAAATTGTTAAATTGTTGGAACGGATTTATAAAAAATCTTAATTTATCCAGTAACTTGCTTCAGAGGTTTTGTTCCCACGCCGACGGCGTGGAACTACTTCCTCATCCACTCGTTTACTCATCTTAATTGTCAAAGAACATTTTACATCGACGTATTGAACGTCAGTGGAGCTAACCGGGCTCGAACCGGTAACCTCCTGCGTGCAAGGCAGGCGCTCTCCCAATTGAGCTATAGCCCCTTTTATTTATTATTAAATGAAGGGGCAAAATTTTACGTAACAGGAAACCAAACATCACGATCGGACGACTCAATCCCAGCCCTCGAGTGGGCCTGGGTAGAGTTGAACTACCGACCTCACGCTTATCAGGCGTGCGCTCTAACCACCTGAGCTACAGGCCCGGAAACACTACTGGGCAACTGCTAATGCCAAGGATTACAGATAAAAAAAAGGTGTGCACAGATCGTTCAGCCGTGACAGAGTCAATTTCGTTGGCGTTCCGACCGGTTACCCGGAGGAACTCCTTAGAAAGGAGGTGATCCAGCCGCACGTTCCCGTACGGCTACCTTGTTACGACTTAGCCCCAGTCACTAGGTTTACCTTAGGCAGCTCTATCCACGCCGAGGCGCGGTTTAGACACTGACTTCGGGTACCCCCAGCTTCCATGGCTTGACGGGCGGTGTGTACAAGGCCCGGGAACGTATTCACCGCGCCGTGCTGATGCGCGATTACTAGCAATTCCAGCTTCATGCAGTCGAGTTGCAGACTGCAATCCGGACTGAGACCACTTTTTTGGGATTGGCTCCACCTCGCGGTATTGCAACCCTCTGTGGTGGCCATTGTAGCACGTGTGTTGCCCTAGGCTTAAGGGCCATGAGGACTTGACGTCATCCCCACCTTCCTCACTACTTGCGTAGGCAGTCCACTTAGAGTGCCCAGCATTACCTGATGGCAACTAAGTGCAGGGGTTGCGCTCGTTGCGGGACTTAACCCAACACCTCACGGCACGAGCTGACGACAGCCATGCAGCACCTGTACACGCGCTCCGAAGAGAGGAGTGCTTTCACACCCTGTCGCGTGCTTTTCAAGCCTAGGTAAGGTTCTTCGCGTTGCATCGAATTAAACCACATGCTCCACTGCTTGTGCGGGCCCCCGTCAATTCCTTTGAGTTTCAACCTTGCGATCGTACTCCCCAGGTGGGGTACTTAATGCGTTAACTTTGGCACTGATCCTTGCGAACCAACACCGAGTACCCATCGTTTACAGCGTGGACTACCAGGGTATCTAATCCTGTTTGCTACCCACGCTTTCGTCCCTGAGCGTCAGTCTCGGGCCAGGTGGCCGCCTTCGCCACCGGTGTTCTTCATGATATCTACGCATTTCACCGCTACACCATGAATTCCACCACCCTCTCCCGGACTCAAGGCTTGCAGTTTCAGTAGCAGTTTCCCGGTTAAGCCGGAAGATTTCACCACTGACTAACAAGCCCGCCTGCGGACCCTTTACACCCAGTAAATCCGGACAACGCTTGGCCCCTACGTATTACCGCGGCTGCTGGCACGTAGTTAGCCGGGCCTTCCTCGAAAGGTACCGTCAGACCCCGACAAGCGGGGCTGTTCTTCCCTCTCAACAGGAGTTTACATCCTTACGAACTTCATCCTCCACGCGGCGTCGCTGCGTCACCCTTTCGGGCATTGCGCAATATTCCTCACTGCTGCCTCCCGTAGGAGTCTGGACCGTGTCTCAGTTCCAGTGTGGCTGGTCATCCTCTCAGACCAGCTACCCATCGTTGCCTTGGTGGGCTTTTACCCCGCCAACTAGCTAATGGGCCGCAGGCCCATCCCTTGGCCCCCGAAGAGATTTAACAACATCACCATGCGGTGCCGCTGTATCATCGGGTATTAGTCCCGGTTTCCCGAGGTTATCCCCGTCCAAAGGGTAGGTTGCCTACGTGTTACGCACCCGTGCGCCGGTTTCCAGCCTTCTGACCGAAGCCAGAAGACTTTCTCCCTCGACTTGCATGTGTTAGGCACGCCGCCAGCGTTCGTCCTGAGCCAGGATCAAACTCTTCGTTGTAAATTTTAAAAATTTGCCAACGAAGGTGTCCTGTAATTTGATTTACAGATTGATAACTCTGAACAGGTTTTGAACTTTTACCTATGCACACCTAATTTCAAAGAACATACTAAACCTTAAACCACAAGGACTTTTAATATACTAAGTTTTTATCTTATTGTCAACTGCCAGGAACTAAATAATTAAAATTTAGTCTATCAAAAGGACTAATAATATAATCAGATTTTATATACCGGTCAAGAGTAATTACACTTTTTTTAAAAAAAATTACAACGACAAAATCCTTGCCAATTCAATCAAAGCGGGCTTTATTTCTTTTTGTTTTTGCCAGGTTTCATGAAGAGGCGTCTCTGCTATCTCCCCATGTACCTGCCCGACCATTATTCCGTTTTTCCCTTCCATTAATTTCTCAACCGCCGCGGCTCCAAGTCTGCTTGCAAGCAGTCTGTCAAGAGCTGTCGGACTACCACCCCGCTGGACATGTCCGATAACACTTATACGATAATCATATCCGGCCACATCCTTTACTTTCTCTGCTATTTCAAATGCATTCCCTTCCCTGTCTCCCTCCGCTACTATTATGATCGCACTCGATTTATCTTTCCGATAGTTCGATAGCATTTTCCGGAGCTCTTCAAGATTTGTCTTCACTTCGGGTATAGCAATAAATTCAGCTCCGGATGCGATGCCGACATCCACCGCAATAAAACCCGCGTCTCTTCCCATTACCTCTACATAGAACAATCGTTCATGTGCCGCGGCTGTATCTCTGATTTTATCAATTGTACCAAGAGCCGTGTTCACGGCAGTATCGAATCCGATAGTATAGTCGGTTCCGTAAAGATCGTTATCAATCGTTCCGGGTACACCGATAACCTTTACGGGGAATTCATCCATAAATACTGAAAGTCCCTTTAATGTACCATCACCACCGATACCAATCAAACCTTCGATTCCATTCTTTTTCAAATTATTGAAAGCCTTTTCACGTCCTTCACGTGTCGTGAATTCATCAGACCGGGCTGTCCGGAGTATAGTCCCGCCACGTTGAATAATATTCGAGACAGAACGGCTTTCTAGCGCAGCTATATCACCATTGATGATACCACGATAACCGTAACGGATCCCGAACACCTCCAATTTATTGTAGACGGCCATACGTACAACGGCTCTGATTGCTGCATTCATGCCGGGTGCGTCACCCCCGCTGGTAAACAATCCTATTTTTTTCATATTGGAAACCTATGCATTTTTTCACAAAAGAAACAGTTGTTTGGGAACTATATAAAAGGTAGAGAGTAACTACTAAAATTGCAAACTCAAAATTCTAAACACCAGGTTTTCAAACCCGTTGTTCCAATAAACGCAGAGGCCGCAAAGATCGCAGAGTTTTTTTACTTTGTGTCCTGTGCGTTTATACTACATGCTGGGTCCAAGATTCTTCCTTAAATCCTGTAATATTCTTGATATTGACTTATTTTTTCGCTATCATTTTCAAGATTTGCAATTTCGTTAACCAGGTAGACAATAGGAGTTTTATATATGTCTTCAATGTCTTCAGATACACGAGGATCCTGGGGATCTCGTTTTGGTTTCGTCCTCGCAGCAGCAGGTTCTGCGGTGGGGTTGGGTCACATCTGGCGGTTCCCGTATGTGACAGGTGAAAACGGCGGCGCCGCATTTGTTATTCTCTATATCCTCTGTGTGTTTATGATCGGCGTACCGATTCTGTTCGCAGAACTTTCACTCGGTCGCCACTCGCACAAAAATCCCGTCGGTGCAATTAAAGCTATCGCCTCTACCGGTGTGTGGAAATATCTCGGTTACCTGGGAGTCGCTACCGGCCTGTTTATACTATCATATTACACGCTCATTGCAGGCTGGACATTCGGTTATATATTTAAAACACTTTTACAAAATCCCATCACGTTTACAGAATTTTCAACCAACGCACCCCTGAATGCATTTCTTTATATCATCTTCCTGTTAATGAGCATCGGGGTTGTCTATGGCGGTGTCCAGGGAGGTATAGAGCGATGGTCAAAAATTCTGATGCCGATACTCCCTGTCATATTATTATTTATCATTATCTACTCGCTCACACTCGAAGGAGCGATGGAAGGTGTTCGATTTTACCTTCGTCCCGATTTCTCCGTCATAACAGGTGAAACGGTAATGATCGCACTCGGACAGGCCTTTTTTGCAAACAGTCTTGGTATGGGGGCAATGATCACTTACGGAAGTTATTTAAATAAAAATGAAAATATTATTGCGGCCGGAACGATCGTTGTTATATTTGGAATCTTTATATCGTTCCTGGCGGGATTTGCAATATTTCCTGCAGTCTTCGCTATGGGACAAAGTCCTGCAGCCGGTCCCGAGCTCGTATTTGTTATTCTTCCGACAATATTTGAACTTATGCCGGGTGGTATTCTGGTCGGTACTCTCTTTTTCCTTCTTCTTGCGATAGCTGCATTAACATCGGCCATTTCATTGCTCGAAGTGCCGGTTTCGTTTTTAATTGACGAACGAAAAATGCGCCGCAAAGTCGCAACATGGCTCGTCGGAGGAATAACCCTTCTCTTCGGCATACCGTCTGCTTTATCTTTCGGTGCATCGGACTTCTTCACCAATTTACCTTTCTGGACCGGTCAATCGTTTTTCGGTATGATGGATTATATATTCGGCAGCATTGCGCTCCCGCTCGGTGGTATGCTCTTTTCAATCTTTGTCGCCTGGCGCTGGGGACTGATCGGTGCAAATAAAGAGATATCTCTCGGAAACGATTCTTTCCTCGGCATTCAATCGACTGTCTGGGGAATAATCATTAAATACATATGCCCGATCGTTATTTTTGGTGTATTCCTCTACTCAACCGGCATTATATCACTATAGTGTAACGGGAACAAACAACCGGCTGAAATCGCCTTCATCAATCAAGGAGTAATCTTCATGGAAAACAGTTTTATCGACCAAGTTGCCCTGTGGGTTGATAGTCTTGCGTCATTTATATGGACATACATGGTGTATGTTTTGTTCGGAATTGGTATCGTACTTACATACAGAACGGGATTTATTCAATTCCGTAGGTTCGCGACATCGCTGAGGGTAACATTCGGGAAAAAATCACGTGCGAAAAGCGACCGGGAAGGCGACGTTACACCGTTTGCAGCTTTGACGACAGCTCTCGCTGCAACGGTCGGTAACGGAAATATTGCCGGTGTCGCAACGGCATTAATGTGGGGCGGACCCGGTGCAATTTTCTGGATGTGGATCACGGGATTGCTGGGTATGGCAACAAAGTACAGTGAGGCAGTCCTCGGTGTAAAGTTTCGTGAAAAACACCCCGACGGTACTATGGCAGGCGGACCGATGTATTATATCAAAAAAGGACTTGGCGAAACCGGATGGGCAAAAATACTCGGCGGTATCTTTGCTGCATGCGGTGCCTTTGCCGCTCTGTTCGGGACCGGGAACATGATGCAATCCAATTCCATGGCAAGTTCATTACAAAGCGAGTTTGGGATTCCCCCTCTGATGACCGGCATTGTCGTAACAACACTGGTTGCACTCGTTATTCTCGGCGGTATTAAACGAATCGCAAATGTCGCTGTCCGGCTTGTTCCAACAATGGTGATGATATATTTTACATTCGGAGCCGTCGTTCTGATCGTGAACATTACTGCAATTCCTGCCGCATTTGCTATGATCTTTGAATATGCTTTCACACCCGCTGCAGCGGCGGGCGGTTTTATCGGTGCTACGGTGCGGGAGGCAATACAATTCGGAGCACGCCGCGGGATACTTTCCAATGAAGCCGGACTCGGCAGCGCTCCGATTGCTCACGCTGCCGCCCAGACACCGGGACCTATCTATCAGGGTATGATCGGAATCGCCGAAGTGTTTATCGACACAATCGTTGTATGTACCTTTACGGCTCTCATTCTCCTTTCATCGGGAGTATGGCAGAGTGATCTTACCGGAGCGGCGATGACCGCTGCGGCTTTTTCAACTGCCGTTCCGTATATCGGAGGTGCCGTCGTCGGTCTGAGCACATTCCTTCTCGGATACTCGACGCTGATAGCATGGGAGTATTACGGCGAACAGTGTGCGAAATATCTTTTCGGATTCAAAATTATGATGCCGTACAGAATCGCGTTTATCGGACTGACATTTATCGGCGCACTTGTTTCAATCGAAATCGTGTTCTTTGTCGGTGATATTGCAAACGCATTTATGGCTCTGCCGAATCTTGTCGGTCTGTTGCTGCTCTCGGGCATGATTGCACGTATTACAAAACAGGCTTTAGAGAAGGACCCGCTTTTAAAAGATTGATATCTGATGTTACGTAAATGGTATTAATGGCAGATTTTTTATCTAACCCTTTCAGGGTAAATCATTTTTATTGGTTACTCAAAACCAAGGGCGTTCCCCGACAAGTCGGGGTGATGTATTTGTCCCCTTTGGGGACTATATTCAGCAGTTTAACTCCCGACAAGTCGGGATTACATATATCAGGTCGGGGCAACGCCCCGACATAAGAATTAACAACAAAATGTAACCCTGAAAGGGTGAGATATAATACTTTGCATAACATCAGTTAATACAATTAAAAGCCATGGAGAATTCGAAATACGAATTTTATCTTCATGGCTTACCCTTAACCTATATCAATCCGGACAATCGTTATGGATCAGGTACTTGAGTCATTAACAACAAATATATTATCGTTCGCTTCGCATGTCTGGAACATTATGGTTCCGGTACTCTTCGGTGTCGGTTTACTGCTCACCATACGAATCGGCTTTTTGCAATTCCGGAAGTTAGGTGTCGCCATCCGCGTCACTTTCAGCAAACGCTCGCGTTCAAAATCAACCCGCGAGGGAGATATCACACCGTTTGCAGCTTTATCGACTGCGCTGGCAGCAACGCTTGGTAATGGCAACCTTGCAGGCGTTGCTACGGCGATATTTGCCGGGGGACCCGGAGCAATATTCTGGATGTGGATATGCGGTCTGCTCGGCATGGCAACAAAATACAGCGAAGCTATGCTCGGCGTCAAGTACCGGCAGAAACATCCCGACGGAAGTATCGCCGGCGGACCGATGTATTATATCCGTGCCGGACTGAAGGATTCAAAAATATCAAAGTTACTCGCCGGCATGTTTGCAATCTGCGGCGCGGTCGCTGCTTTCGGCATCGGTAACATGGTGCAAAGCAACCAAATGTCTCACGTCGTTGAATCCGAATTCGGTATTCCGACATACCTTACGGGACTGATCATTACCGTTCTCGCCGGATTAGTCATCCTCGGGGGTATCAAACGGATCGGAGCTGTTGCATCCCGGCTGGTGCCCGGTATGGTCCTGGTTTATTTTGCATTCGGTTCCGTCGTACTCATTTCGAATATAACCATGATACCCGCTGCTTTTATGCTCATCTTTGAACACGCATTCAGTCCGGTTTCTGCAACGGGCGGATTTCTGGGTGCAACTATCAAACAGGCAGTTCAACTGGGCGCACGCAGGGGTATTTTCTCAAACGAAGCAGGACTGGGCAGTGCTCCTATTGCACACGCCGCGGCACAAACACCCGGACCTATCTATCAGGGATTGATCGGTGTTGCCGAAGTGTTTATCGATACGCTCGTTGTCTGTACGTTCACCGCACTTATCATTTTAACGACAGGAGTGTGGACGTCGGGACTCGACGGCACTGCTATGACGGCATCTGCTTTTTCACAGAGTATACCGGTTCTCGGAGGGGCGGTTGTGGCAACGGCATCGCTTCTGTTCGGATTTTCCACATTGATAGGATGGAGTTACTACGGTGAGCAATGTCTGAAATATCTGTTCGGTGTCCGGATTACCTACGTCTACCGGTCGGTATTCACTGTACTGATCTTTATCGGGGCGCTTGTATCATTGGATCTTGTTTTTGCATTTGCCGACGTTGCCAACGCCTTTATGGCGTTCCCGAATCTCATCGGTTTATTATTGTTATCGGGACTTGTTGCAAAGATAACGAAGGAAGCCCTGGAGAAAGATCCGCTCTTATCCGAATAGTTGCATTTATCTCAGGAAGGTTTTTGCAAAAGCAATAAATTTTGAAAGGTCTTCAAAATCAGATGCAAGACCCGTTGAGATCCTTACGGCGCCGGTTCCTTTTTCGTCGATGCATTGTCTGAAATCGTCTATTGTCAAACGCGAAAAAGATTTATTAAAGCAGGAAACTAACTCCGATTTCGATAACCCGAGCGCCACTTCGCCTCCGCCGGGATTACAAAAACAACCCGTTCGCAACGACATGTTTTTCTCGTTTGCTTTCTGCTCTATGATCCTGTGATCGATCAGCTCTCCGTCCTTTGTATAAAAATTCATTGTCACGGCTCCGCCGCGCATTGTATTTATGTGTGAACCGTATAACCTGATAAGGGATTGACCGTTGTTATGATGCAAAGATAACAATGTCTCCAGCAGCCATCCCGTTAAACATGCGATGCGTGTGTGGAGTGATTCCATTCCGACCGATTCAAGAAAACGCAACCCGATGTCGACGGCGGGTATCGAGAGGAAATTCAACGTCCCGTCTTCGAATCCCGCTTCACCATCGGCCATGTAAAACTTATCTCCCTGAACGGATGCAACCGTTATGGTTCCGCCGGAAAACCAGGGACGCCGCAGTATTGCAAGCGCGTCCCGCCGGGCAAGCAAACATCCGACACCGGTCGGATAACCGAACATTTTATAAAAAGATACCGGAACAAAGTCAGGATGCCATTTGCTTAGATCAAGTTTATTCGTCGGAACGTACGCCGCGGCATCGAGTATGACATACCACCCAGATTTCCGGGCGGTTTCGATCCATTCTAAAGAGTGATGTATACCCGAGAAATTAGATTGCGCCGGATAGGCGAATAGTTTCGGGACATCCGGATTACAACCGGTAAGGTATGCATGTAGCTTTTCATCATCGATGCGCATTTCCGGAACCGTTATCGGCGCGTAGGTTACGGGAGCACCATATTTTCGCGCATATTCCCTGATACCGTTTACTGAATTATGATTATCGAACGTAAGCAGGTAGTGTGATTCGGGAGTGAACGGAAACGACTCACCGATAAGTTTCAAACCGGCGGATGCATTGAGGGTAAATATCGCAGTGTATTCATCCCGGGAAGCATTGAAAAATTGCAGTATAGCAGATCGGGTTTTCTCAACCAGTTCTGTCATCGCGTATGACGTCGGATTAAGTGAATGCGGATTTCCGAACACATGTTCCTGCAATAAGGCCACATGATCATGGATCTGCGATTCGCCGTACAAACCGCTTCCGGTATAATCCAGGTATACGGAACCGGTCTTTTTAAGTCGCGCAAACTCCCGGTCACGCATAGTATCTATGTGAGTTGTTTTCAGATAATCCGGTCGGTGTTCAAGAAATGCCGCGTATTCATCAACAACGCCGGGATTCTTCGTATGTGTGGTCATGATGTTCTCCGATTGCTATACCCATCCGCGTATTTTACACGCCTCTGCCACCCTCGCAACTCCAACCACCATTGCCGCCAGGCGGGGGTGAACCTGTTTTTCACGAATTGCTTCCTGTACCGTATGATATGCCTTTGTCATCTTTTTATCAAGCCGTTGATGCACAACTTCCTCATCCCAAAAGAATCGATATGCATCCTGAACCATTTCAAAATATGAAACGGTGACTCCGCCTGCGCTTGCAAGTATATCGGGTATGACATAAACACCATTTTGATGTAATATGATATCGGCTTCAGGAGCCGTCGGGCCATTAGCAAGTTCACACACGATACGTGCTTTTATGTTCGGTGCATTCAACTCCGTTATTGCATTTTCAAGAGCCGAAGGATACAGGACATTGATATCCAGTTCGAGTAACGCATTCTGGTGAATCTCCTTTGTGCCGGGGAATCCTTTCACCGTGCCGGATTTCAACTTATACATAACAAGTTCACGTGGATCCATCCCGCTGTCGCTGTAAATCGCTCCTCTTGAATCACTGACGGCAATGAGTTTCCCCCCGCCAAGTAATTCATGATGGAGAAGCGCTGCACGCTGCCCTGCATTACCAAACCCCTGAATGGCAAATTTTCCCAGCGGATCGACACCGAGAATTTTACATGCTTCGCGTACCGTTATGACTCCCCCCCGCGCAACCGCATCGCGCCGTCCTTCGGTACCGCCGACCTGAAGGGGTTTATCCGTC
>Ga0209498_1000394_pt1 | contig 26932 bp, 22 predicted proteins | sample WalLakDeSediment_FD_184131 | JGI IMG/M metagenome (GOLD analysis project Ga0209498, IMG submission 184131) | Lake sediment microbial communities from Walker lake, Nevada to study Microbial Dark Matter (Phase II) - Walker Lake 11/02/13 Deep... | ecosystem: Environmental > Aquatic > Freshwater >...
AATATTTCAACGCCCAAAGTAATGTTAATTAATTTCCAGATTGTTTTATCATCAACATTATTAAAAGTAATCTGATATGAATGACCGGTTAAATTGCCTGGATCTATTACTTCTGCATCAATTATTCCATCACTTTTACCCTGTTCGTGAACAACTTCAATTTTATCTCCGTATTTTCCCTCATACCTTACACCTGGTGGAGTTGATTGCGGGACAACTTTGATAACAGAAGGCTCACTTTCAAAATTATTAGGTCTTATGCCTGTTGAATTATATGTGAATGAAGTTACACCAAAGTAATAAACCGAACCATTATTCAATGGTTCATTTCTGAGTGAATCTTTTTTAATACTTAAAAATCTCTCTATACCGGTATCGTTTCCATGTTGTTTTACACTTGTAATCAATGCACCAGTAATGGGATCAATATCGTAATCAACTATAGTTTTAACATTATCTATGATATCGAATGTTGCAATCTTAACTGCATCTTCGATCGGAGTATCTTTTGATGCAAGTTGATAAACATTGTAACCTTGGAAAAAAAATCCCCCGGTATTGAATTTTTCAATTTCTTTCGCAGAATTAATATTATTTCCCCAGTTAAGAACTATCTGTCTGTCTAATTCTGCTGCTGTAACTTGCGGTTTAGGTGGTTTAATGCTGCCTTGAAAGAAAGTCTTATACATAATATCAGCGAATAAGGAATAATATTTCATCCAGGATAATGCAGTCAGACGGCTAATTACACCTTCACCTCCGGCTGCAACCTGAGCATAAACAACTTCCTGAGTATCTGCGGGTGCGAAATTAAACGGACCAGAAGATATTCCGTATCTTCTATCTCCACGAGGGTGTATAACTCCATCAATCCAACCCTGATTGGAAATCGGGTCACCTGAGAGCGGATAATGAGTTGTACCTCCGCCAAATTGCGGAGGCACTGGAAAATATTCCCCCGTGATTCCGATTTTTCCCTGAAGAAAATTATAGAATTCTAAGGTCCCTGTATATACGCCCTGGGCAGGGTCACGGTAGACAGCATCCGGGCCAATATAAAAATAATATGAAGTCATAGATAGATTCTTTTTCCCATAAATTATTCTGCCATTAAAGATTGCACTATCTGAAGGCAATCCATCCACGATTGGTCCCTGCAATAATTTGAAACCTGCAGAAGCCAGACCTCTGCCATAAGCATTATCTGTCTCAAGAGCATTATAACCAAACCCAAGATTAAGCAACGTATCACATCCCACATAATCATCTGATCCATCCCCTATTTCTGAATCATTCCAGGGAGATACATATACATCTGTATATTCAGTATCACTCTTATTAATGAATTTGTTTTTTCTGAACATGATATTATTGAGCGGATCATTAGTATTATAACCCCAAATGGTAACTTGCATTTCAATACCAATGGGAAGCGAGCCGTATAAAAATTTTGTCTGGTTTGAGTCTATATCATTAGCAACATACCAGATAGTTTGATCAGCACCAGGGACACCGGGAACATCAATTGAAGGATTATAAACACCATTATCATCTAAATCCGTATAAGGTGCACCAAACTGCGCAGGCCATTCATTCCAGTCTTTTTCGTATTGTGCACGAATTTGTTCTTCGGTTCCTTCACCATCATTTACCTCAGAGGACAAATCTGAAACAGAATAATCTGGTCTAACTCTATAAATTCTGACGAGGGGGTTGTTTGGATTTTCTGCCTGAAGCTGATACCACGGTACGCCACTGTTAAGAATTCTTCCAGGTTTCAAACCTGATCTGTAAGCCGAACCACCAACTCTTATCTGACCATCAATTTTGCCTCCCCAAAGAAATCCTGACTGAAAGATTGCAGTTTTACCTGTTCCTTTAGGGTAAACAAATCCAGAGTTGCCGTTAGGGTTTATATCAGCTTCTCCATTATTAAAAATCCAGGTTGAAATTTTATTTATGTTGAAGCGTGTTTTTGATGTGTAACTTGATTGCTTTTGAAAGCTATTATTTTTTTCAACCCCTTCAGCCCGGATCACATTAGAGAATGTGAAAATTAAGATTGCGGATAAATAAATCAGTTTTTTCATTCCAATCACCTTTTGATGATTAAACCTGACGAAATAAACGAAATATCATAATGAAAAACAAATCAAGAAAAATCGCTCCGACTTTTAAAGATAAAAAAGAGTAAGAGAAGTTTTACACTCTTACTCTTACTCTAACTCTTTCTCCTCATCCTGTTTTCTGGTGCTTGCTAATCAACTATGCAGCCAGGTTATCTTAATAAAATCATCTTCTTCGTCGATACAAAGTCACCGGACTTCAAAGTATAAAAATAAATTCCGCTTGCAATTGATGATGCATTAAATTCAATTTTATATGAACCAGCAGTTTGTTCTTCATTCACTAGTGTTGCGATTTCATTGCCAAGAATATCAAAAACTTTCAGAGTTACTAATCCATTTTCTTTAATCGAGTATGAGATAGTCGTAGCTGGATTAAAAGGATTCGGATAATTCTGCTCCAATGAGTATTGACTCGGAATACCCACTTCAATTTCAATAACATCAGAATATTCAAAGGCGCCATTGTAATCAATCTGCTTTAATCTGTATTTATAAGTTCCTGCAGAAACATTTTCATCAGTAAAAGAATAATAACGCAATTCTGTCGTTGTTCCTGAACCCTGAACAAATCCGATACTCTCCCAGCCTTCTTGAAGGGGCGTAGTCGAAGACGAAGCCCTTTCGATTTCAAACCCTTTATTATTGGTCTCGGTTGCAGTTGACCAATTGAGGTATATCTTACCATCAGATGAATAGCCTGTAAACAGATTAAGTTCAACCGGTATTACTTCTGTACCTCCCGAGAAACAAACTACTTTACCATCTCGAGTACCAGCCAGCATTTCAAAACTGAAATTTCCATCAATTGAAGGCATACTGTTAACAGTGTACATCCAATCACCCGGGAAAGAATGCATGAATAATAATGTGTCTCCTCTTCCGCCAATGCAGTAAAAGTTTCCATAGCGGGCACCTGCGAGCACTTCATCCACGCCATCGTTATTTAGATCAGGAATTGTTGCAACACCAAATTGATAATCCATTTGCCACGACCATAATTGAGATCCGTCAGCACCACTCAAACAATTCAGTCCATTGTTAGCAAAAGATGCAACCAGCACATCAGGAATCTGGTCGTTATTAATATCTCTTATTAGAGCAATTTGTATAACTCCGGCAGAAGTTCCCAATGGATAAGTCCAGAGAATGTTTCCGTTCGTTCCATTTAATCTGTGAATCCTGTTGAAATATTCAGCTGCTATAACATCAGAACCCCCACCGGGAAGTGGCAATTCAAGTAATTCCTTTGGTCCGTATTGAACCATCGCTCTTGTCCAAAGTGTCTGACCATTAGTACCATTTATTGCTCTTACAGCTAAATCTGTGGTTCCATTGTTACTATAAGCAATAACAGCATCGGGATGATTGTCGCCATTCAGATCACTTATTGAAATGATAGTCTTTCCAAACGCCGGATTAGGTCCGGGGTAAGAATGCTGCCAAACAATATTACCGTTGGTACCATTAAATAAAAATGCCCGCTTATATCCGGTTCCTTCCTGATTTCCATCGGCGATTGCCAATACGTCAGGGACACCATCGCCTGTAAAATCTCTTTGAACATCCACGGCTTCAAAATCGCCTAAGCTCCAGTTAACATCGTCTCCGTATTTCCAGAGAATTTGTCCGTTTAAACCATTTATCGCATAAACATGCTCATTTCCTCCGCCGGTTGCAATAACTACATCATTAAAGCCGTCACCGTTCAAATCACTTGCAATTTGAATTGCATCCTGAACACCATATTCAAAGTTAGCCCCGATTGATCCACAATTGTTATTGTTCGGGCAGCTTGAGAATTTCCACAAGGGATATGAATTACCAGAAGCGGCTCCGTCCAGACATATTACCCAATAATTCTCGGTTGCAATTATAACTTCTGGAATTCCATCACCGGTTATATCATTAATGTATTTTAAACCTTCAACCCTTGGTTCAGCACTGCTGGAACCGTGAGGAGGCACCTGATATTGCCAGAACATATATCCGTAGTTGTAGTTATTAAATACTCCATTACCTTGCATTGCAATTTTAGCAACCGGATTTGTTAGATCGTTGTTAGTAATTTTTAAAGTGTCCAGGTATGATCCAACTTGCATTGGATAAAAGTATGCTGTTAACTGTAAAGTATCAGTAGAAAAAATCTGAAATGGAACAGCTGGAGCATTGTATGTAAATTCAGGAAGATTAAATTGTAAATCAGATATTTGAAGCGTCTGGTCGCCCATATTAAAAACTTTAAAGTTCCAGAAGGCTATTCCTTCTTCACCAACCCAAACATCTCCAAAGTCGTGGGATGCTGCTGATAAGCCAATTCTTGGACCACTTAAGACTCCCTGCCCTCTCAAATTAACATTGTTTACAGGTTTAACAGGATCGTTGCAGTAAACTTTTAATAATCCCTGATAGTACGCATAATCTGTTGGAGTAAAATTAACAGTAACTATCTGGTTCCCGCCCGGAGGAATATTTATCGGAAATGATAAAGCGTTAAATGAAAAACTATTTCCAGATATTGTTATTGAATCCAACCTTAATATTGCTGTACCAGAACTCTGAATGTTGAGGTTATAGTTGTAAGTATTTCCCACAGTAGTGTTAGGAAAATTTATTGTTGTTACAGGAATCGTAATTCCGGGAGTGCCGCTTCCACTTAGATCATATTTAAACAATTGTCTCCCGGTGCTTGCACCAACAGGTTTTGCCATTAACCAGAAGTAAGTTCCATCCCAGGCTAATCCTCTGGGTGCATTTGTTGTATTGGTGGGATGAGGAAGTCCGAAAGAAAATAATTTTGCCTTTGATAATCTGTTAACTGCATAAACACTATCATAACCTTGCGAACCATTTGAACTAAAACCATCGTTCACATAAATAAGTGTATCTCCTTTTACTGTTATACCGGTAGGCTGCAATCCGGTTACAAAAATTGTATCAACAATTGCCCTTGCCGCAACATTTACCTTATATAATGCAGCCCTTGCATCAGGAGAATACACTGAAATCCAGAGTCCAGTGCCATCCCAGGCAGCACCTCCAAGATAAATATTGGTAGCTCCAAATAATTCAGCAGTAGGAATAGAATCAATTACAACGCCTGTTGTACTGACTTTGTATAAATCACATCTTGCTGTCTTTCTCTCAACATACCAGAAGTCAGTTCCATCGAAAGCAAGACCTTGTGATTCTCTTATCCAGGTTAAATCAAAATTCAGAACATCTACCTGAATCCCTTGGTTATTTACTGCATAAATTATTCTTCTACCCGCAGTGGATGAAGAAGAACTTATCCAGTATTTACCATTATTGTAAACCATTCCATATCCCTGATCCCAAAAAGTACCTGCCGGAAGATTTATGGTTTCCAATAATGTTTGGGAAAAAGTAAAGGAAGAAATAAAAAGCAAATAAAAAAGTAAAAACTTTTTCATCGTAAACCTCAAAAATATTTATGAAAGTTATTTAACTGACAATCTAATTTTTGCGTGGATTATTTTTTCTCCACTCTTTGATGTACTCGGCAATGTTTTTTGTGGATGCGCCGGGGGTAAAAATTTCGCCAACTCCTATTTCTTTTAACTTTTTAATGTCTTCTTCAGGAATAATACCACCGCCTGTGAGAAGAACATCATTAAGTCCTTTTTCATTCATCAGGTTTTTTATTTTGGGAAGGATGGTCATATGTGCGCCTGACAAAATGCTGATGCCGATTACATCAACATCTTCCTGAATTGCAGCTTCAACAATCGTTTCGGGAGTCTGTCGTAAACCAGTATAAATAACTTCCATACCAGCATCACGTAGTGCAGCAGCAATTACTTTTGCACCGCGGTCGTGTCCATCAAGACCAGCTTTAGCAACGAGCACTCTTATTTTCTTATCCATTATAGATATCCTTGTATTTACTTATTAACGCTCTGATTTTATCGCCGTATTCTTTCATTGCACCAGAGCTGTATTCAATTACTTTTGGCTTCAATGTGAAGTCATTTTTGAAGCGTGGAATTATATGAAAGTGAAAATGGTAAACTGACTGCCCGGCAGAATCCCCATTATTTGAAATCAAATTAAAACCATCGGCATTCATACTGCGCTTGACCACTCCTGCAATAAATTGTGCAGCGTGAATGAGATTGTCAAGCTCATCTTTGGGAACGGTTAGAAAATTGTCATAGTGTTTTTTAGGTATGATTAGTGTGTGTCCATAATTGACTGGCTGAATATCAAGGAAGGCTATAATGTTCTTGTCTTCAAAAACTATTTCAGCTTCTGCTTTGCGGTCTTTAATATTACAAAAGATGCATTCCATACATACAAAAATACTGCTAATTGCTTACTAAGGCAATAAACTTCATTGCTGCATTGTTAAATTGTTTTATGGTTAGAGACAAAATTAGTAAAGCCTCAATGGCAATTCAGCAATTTAATAATGAACCTCAAAAAACATTATTAATACGCATATCTTAAATAGGATTTCATCTTAGAAAAAGCTCCATAAATCCCACCAGTATGAAGGAAAATTATCTTCTTTCCATTATTATTATTCAAAACAATATCATTATAAGCACAAAATGCTTTGCCAGTATATGCGGGATCTAAAAGAATTCCTGCTGAACGGGCAAACTCTGCTATCAGGTTTAATTTATCATCAGAAATATTTTTATAGCCTTCTTTGGAATAACCATCAATAACTTCAAGCTTAGTTTCATCAATCCTGCAGGGAAGTTTATAATCGAGCACTGCACCTTCTGCAAGCTGCAGTATTTTTTTTCTGATGACTTCTTTTGAATGAAGAACGTTAACGGCAAAGATTTTCATTTTGAGTTTATTGAGAGCAGCTCCGGCTAAAAGTCCTGCAGCCGTTCCGCCAGATCCGCAAGCCGAAAAAATTCCTTCAATATTTTTCAAATTTATCTGTCGTTTCAGTTCTTCAATGAAAGAGATATAACCCCAGATCCCCAAAGTTGAAGAACCTCCAGCGGGAATTACATAAACACGTTTTCCTTTTTTAAAAAGTTTTTTTCTCTCTTCGGTCATCAAGTTATCCACATCTTCAAATTCTGTTTTATTCAAATAAACTATATCAGTACCGTACATTTTATTGAGAAAAAGATTTCCTTCTGCCTTCATTTTTTCATTACCCCATAAAAACAATCTTGTTTTAATTCCAGTCTTTGCGGCAGCAGACGCAGTTGCTCGAGCATGATTTGATTGGTCACCGCCGCAAGTGAAAATAATATCCGATTTTAATTTCTTCGCTTCGTAAAGAAGGTACTCAAGTTTTCTTATTTTGTTTCCAAGAAAATCAGAGCCTGTGTAGTCATCTCTCTTGATTAGAAATTCTTTGTATTCTATGTCATTCCGACTTGTTCGGAATCTGTCATTCCGACTTGTTCGGAATCTGTCATTCCGACTTGTTCGGAATCTGTCATTCCGACTTGTTCGGAATCTGACTACCTCTAGAGGCGTTGGTAAATGAGCTAAATCAATTTTTTTTGGTATTTTCATATTATTTCGATACGGTTTTTAATTTCAAAGTACCTAAACCTTCAAGGTTAGCACACAACTTATCCGGTTCTTAACCTTGAGGTTAACGCCCCTTGTCATTCTGATTCTTCTTCTGAAGCCATTTATAAAAGGTTCTTGCGCGCTTTAAATCTTCCTGAGTATCCACACTGATGCTGTCATATTCTGTTTCAACTACTTTAATCCTGATATCGTTTTCAAGCATTCTTAGTTGCTCTAACATTTCGGTTTTTTCAAGATCAGTTTGCTTTAGGCTTGTAAATTTTAATAATGCTTTTCTGCGGAAAACATAAAGTCCGATGTGCTTGTAGTAGTCAGTAATTTCCAGAGCAGCAGAATCCGAAATGGCACTTCTTGTATATGGAATTGGAGAACGTGAGAAGTAGAGAGCATAATTGTTATAGTCGAAAACAACCTTAACTACGTCGGGCGAACGGAGTTCCTTAAGAGTCTGAATATGCTTTATTAAAGTTGTGACTTCAATAGCTTTATCAAACAGCAGTGGTTCAATTGCCTGATCAATCATCTCTCCATGAATAAACGGCTCATCGCCTTGAATATTTGCAATGATATCAGCTTCTTTATAAATTTTTGCTACGTAGGCAATTCTATCAGAACCACTTGCAATTTCTTTTGGAGTTTCAATCACATCCGCACCAAAACCTCTTGCCACTGATGCAACTTTTGCATCATCAACAGCTAAAATTAATTTCTCAATTAATTTTGATTTCTTTGCACTCTCATAAGTATGCTGGATCATTGGCTTATCGCCAATTGTGGCTAAAGGCTTCCCCATCAAACGGGTTGAAGCGAAGCGTGCTGGGATTATACCAATTATCATCCGCTTAAAAACTCCCTCGATTCGTTAAATGACAAATCCTAAAACACAAATAACAAATAATTATCAAATTCGAAGCTCCAATTTCTAATCAAGATTCATTTAGATTTTTCTATTATAGAAGAAAAGATTTTTTTAAGTTCAATTGCTTCCTGAATTAGTCTACTAGCCTCATCTCTATTCGGTAAATCATTGGTTTCATTAATCAATCTAAGAAAGTATTCGCTCTCTTTAGATTCTTTTCTTGAAATTTTAATTCTCATTAAGAAATCTTTTTTGCTTAAAGATTCATTTGCCTCTCGGTAATTTGCGCCCACTGATCCTGAAGCTTTAACTAACTGTTTTTCATCTTCAAAGTTAGCGATACTCTTAGGTAAAGTTTTTACAAATAATCTCACATCTTTAGCAAACTTAAAAGTTCTTTCCTCAAGGTCATAAATTGGTTTTGAATTTTGAGAATTGTTCATTGTGATTTATTTGTTATTTGAAATTTGTGGTTTGGAATTTGCAAACGTTATTTATGGTTTTTAATTATGATTTCTCTTACCCTATTCATCAAATCAATTTCCTGCTGACGTGATACAACAATACCACCCGATTCAATTGGTTTATCAAAATGAACTTTTATTGTTCCTCTTCTCAACCTATATGTTCCCTTCGGCATGATCTTATTTGAACCGATAATCGTTGTCGGGATTATCGGATAGCCAACTTGTGTTGCCAACCTGAAAGCACCTCTTTTAAATGGTTGAATCTCTCCTGTTTTGCTTCGTGTTCCTTCAGCAAAAACAACAATAGAAATATTTTGCTTTTGCATTTTCACTTTTGCTTCATCAATGCTTTTAAGTGCTTTCTCATAATTTTCTCTATCTATCATAACATAGGGACCCATTGCGAGCTGCCAGCCGAAGAACGGAATCTTTGCTAACTCTTTTTTAAAAATCATCGCCATTCTATTTGGAATTGTTTTTTGAAGAACAACAATATCATATTGACTGGAGTGATTAGACACGAATACATATGTTTTTTTCTTATCGAGATTTTCTAATCCTGTTATCTCTAGGCTGATTCCACTGATCCAAAGCACTCCACCAGAAAAATATTTTGATAACTTAAAATAGAGAGTATGACTCCGATCAATAATAGCAAATATCATTGCAAATATTGAGCAGATGAAAGTGTGAAGAGCGATTAAGAATAACTTTATGATAGTAATCATCGTTTAGGTATAAAGTATAAGGGTATAATGTTTCATCAATCTTGTAATCTTCAATTTTGTAATCTTTCAATCGCCATTATTCTTCGCTTAATAGAAGGATGACTGTAAAAAAACCACTCAACAAAAGGATGAGGTTCTTTATCACCAAGATTTTGGTCAGTCAATTTTTCAAGCGTATTCATAAATGCTAAAGGATTTTTGGTTTCGATAACCGCATACTCATCAGCTTCGTATTCAAACTTTCTGCTTAATATATTTCCTAACGGTGTTTGGATTATTCCAATCAACATTGACCAGAGAGCTAACAATGGTAAAGCAGAAACTTGAGTGATTGATTCAAAGCCAAACCAGCTTATTGAATTCTGATAAAGTAAAGCTATTAAGAACAGTGTTAAAAAACTTGATGCAGTTCCAATTATTATGTTTTTAATTATATGCTTCTTTTTGTAATGACCAAGTTCGTGGGCAATTACAGTTTCAATCTCTTCAGTGCTGTAATTGTCGAGCAATGTATCACCAAGAATTATTCGTTTAGTTTTTCCTAATCCTGTAAATGCAGCGTTCGCCTTTTTAGTGTTCTTGCTCATATTAAACTTGTAAACATTTTCAACTTTGAGCTTTGCATTTTTAGCAAGATTAGTGATTCGTTCTCTTAACTTCTCATCTTCAATTGGAGTTATTTTATAGAATATCGGGAAGATAAGAACCGGAAATATTTGTGAGAGAACCACTGAAATAAAAAACATTATTATCGCAAACGGAAGCCACCAAAGCGAGAAAAAAGTATTGAGTACGTAGTAGAAAGTAAGAAGTATTGGAATTCCGATTACCAAAGAAACAAGTAAACCTTTTAAGCCTTCCCAGGTCCATTTCCAGATAGTCTGGTTCGAAAGGTTATACTTATGCTCAAGATAAAATCCGGAATACCAGCTAACCGGAAACGATATTATTGAACCAACAAAACCAATCACCAGAACAAAAGCAAGAAAAAGTAAATAGGAATTTGAGAAGTATTTTGAAAGATATAATTCGAGCTTAAAACTGTAACCAAGCCACACAAAAAGTAATATCAGAATAAACGAAGCTATCCCCTCGCCTATACCGATAGCAAGCTTGATGTTATTGTATTTTTTAGCGTTATCCACGGGAACAAAAATAGTTAAAGGGGTTTAGGGAAGCAATGTGGAGAGTTCTGGTTTATAGATATTTTATCCAAAATATATTTAAGGATCGTATCAATCGTGTATTACTTTTTTCTGATTTTCTTTCTGTTCTCCAGAATTTTTCTGGTCTGTTCAATTTCCCTGGCAAGAAGTTTTTCATCAGGCAATACTAGCTTATATTCGGAGGCAAGTACTTTATTCGGCAATCCTTCAAGAGCATACTTTGCAACAGCATTATCTTTTTCAGCACAAAGTATTATTCCAACCGGAGGATTTTCGTCTTTATTTGTCCAGTGCTCTTTTGCATAATTAAGATAAAGATGCATCTGACCTGCATCTGCGTGAGAAAATTTTCCGACTTTTAGATCAATTACGATAAGACATCTTAGCTTTCTGTGAAAGAATAGAAGATCAATCCTGTACCATTCATTTCCTATTCGTAAACGTTTTTGCCTCCCAATAAAAGTAAAATCACCGCCCAGCTCCAGCAGAAATTTTTCAAGGTGTAAAACCAAGGCTTCCTCAAGGTCATTTTCAGAGTATTCATCTTTAAGTCCAAGGAACTCAAGAATGAACGGGTCTTTAATTTGCTCTTCCGGAGTAATTATATCTTCGCTTTTGTCTTTACTCCCCTTTCTTAGCATTACAGTTTTATTTTTAGATAGTAAAGTTCTTTCATAAAACTGAGACGGTGTTTCGGATTTGTTTGATTTGAATTTCCGAGACACTGTCTCGGAAATCTTTTCTTTTGAATAAGTCAGGTAAAACAACCTCATTGATTCAAGGTTATCAACAGAAAACCCTTTCCCAAAAGTTTTCCTTAAATCTTCGGAAAGATTTTGAAGTAATTGTTTACCATATTCAGCTTTACCCGACCCTGATTGTTCATATACAACAATCCTTCTTCCAATTTCCCAATAAGTGGCTGTAAGGATTGTATTAACAACCCGTGCAGTGTTTTTCCTTGCTGATTCAAGCAGCGATGAAATATTTTTGATGAGATTATCATAGTTGCTTTTTTTCGATAGTTTTGATTTTTCTAGCATATTAATCTTTTATTGTTTGCTTGATAAACTTTGTAACTGAATTGTTTTATTTCAAGGATAACAAAGCAGATGCTGTAACAAAAATAGTTAAAGGGGTTTAGGGAAGCAATTTATACTTAGATCTCTCAAACCTCTTCAATTGCTCAAAATATCCAGAATGATTTTTCAAAAATATTTTACTATCTTTACAAAAAACAGGAAAGCAAAATGAGAAAAGTTATAAACATTAGTATTTACAAGGGCGAAAAGTATTTAGTTGCTGAAGGTATGAATGTTCCGATTGTAACACAGGGAAAAACTTATGATGAACTAATGGCGAATCTTAAGGAAGCGATTAGTCTGTTTCTTGAGGATGAGGACCTTTCTAAATATGATCTGGAAAAAAATCCTACAATCATTGCCAACTTTGAATTGAACAATTTATTGTATGCCTAAGCTCAAAATTCTTAGCGGTAGTGAAGTTGTTAAAATCCTTCGCTCATTTGGATTCGAAATTCAAAGTCAAAAAGGAAGTCACTTAAAATTAGCAAGACTAACAGTTGCTGGAGAAAACCCTAATTATCCCAAATCATCCAGAAATTGATAAAGGAACATTAAAAGCAATATACAGGCAATTACTAAAGTATATTTCAGAGACGGATTTATTCCATCATTTCTATTCGATCTAAATCAAATTTTCTCAATAGCTTTATTCTCAACCCAACCAACTTTTCCATCAGCTAATCTTATCTTCACCCACTCATCAAGCTGGTCTTCGAGATTTACTTTCAAGCCTTCGTGAATAACGAAAGCGTCCGTACTTTTTGGATCGGGAGAGGTTTTGACTGTGATAGATTGTTCAATCACTACACCACCGATGACAGTCTGCTCCTTATTAATTTTTACAATGAGAAGTGAAACGGAAAGAAGCAGTATTACTAATGTACCTAAACCAGAGAAGAGAATTAATTTCTGCTGAGATATTGTTTTGGCAAAGAAGTAAGCCACAATCAAAAACAATAAAAGTAAATAAAAGAAAAAAGTGATGTACGTCCCGCCATTAACTGAGAGTAAAACAAGAATGGATTCCCACCACTCAAAAAGAAAAAATGTTGGCAGCGGCTGGATTCTGTCCACCGTGCTGAGATTTGCGAATGCGAGATTATGTTTTACATCTTCATCTGAGGGTGAAAGTTTCAATGCCCGTTCGTAGTTGAGAATTGCATAACCAATCTTTCCGATACGATAATAAGAGTTGCCAAGATTAAAATAAAGAGAAGTGCCTTCGTAACCATCGCTTACTAATTCTGCATAGATATTTATCGCTTTATCAAATTCACCGTTGCGGTAATAGTTTCCCGCTTGCTGCAATAATTCATCAACATTTTTACTCTGAGCAAAGGCAGTTAAGAAAATGAAACTGACTATTCCGCATTGAAAAACTTTTCTAAAAAATATTGGAAAACGACTAAACATTATTTCTTCCGGCAATATTCTTTTCAAGATTAATGATAACATCTGCAATTTCATCGTACATCTTCTGCATAGCTGTGGATTTCCCGGCACCAGGTGCAAAGCGAACAAATTCACACTTCTCTGCACTCGTTTGGAGATTGTTTAATAATGCTTCATCAATCTGATATTTTCTTAATTCATTTGAGGCACGTTCAATCGTAAACTCTGATTTAGATATGTGAAGCTTATCTTCAAGATATCCGAACAACGCAGTTGATAATTCTGTATAAAACTCTTTGTGATTTTGAGTGTCCATTAATTTCTTTGCTGTCTTCAATTTATTCTTGGCAACTTTCTGAGCTTTCTGGTAACGTAAAAGAACAACGTTACCGTGAAGCTTATCGTGTCTTCGTTTCAATCCAATAACCACCAGGCTGAGTAAAAATGGCAAAGCACCAGCAGCAATGAATCCCGTGGAGTTGATTAAATAGTCTTCCTTCTTTCTAACATCACTAAAAGAAGTTTTGAGAAATCTTATATCATCACCAAGCTGCCTGATATCTTCTTTACCAACAAATTCAGCAGCCTGTTTGTCACCTGGTTTTATATCAAGCTTAAAAGGTTCTGATTTCAACGTAACATAATTTTTCTTTGCAGGGTTGAAATACGAAAATTCAATCGGTGGAATTTCCCTGATACCGACTACTCTTGGAACGACCAGATACTCTCCAGATTTGCTGCCAGATACTTTTGTCTTCCGGTTCACCTGCTCATTAATCTTTGGTTCATATTTTTCAAATCCGTTAGGAAAATTAACTTCAGGCATATCGAGCAATTTGATGTTACCTGTTCCGGATATATTAATTGTTAAAGATACAGGTTCATTTGATTTTGTTTCTGTCTTGTTTAATCTTGCATCAAAAGAATATTCCCCTACTGCACCTTTGAAAGAATCTGGCTGTCCTGCCGGTAAATTTTCAACTTCAATTTTAACAGTGTTTGATTTAGCATTGAATTCAAAAATCTCAGATCTGCCAAATGGATCACCGAAGAAATCATCCCAGATATTTCTGCCGCTTCTTTGCTTTTGAATCTGAATAGGAACAGTAAGTTCGAATGGAGTTACTTCAAGCGAGCCGGTTTGAGTCGGGAACAGTGCAACTCTTTTAAGCACACCAACTCTGAATTGTTTTCCACCAATTACTTCAGTTGTAAAACTAATATTGCCCGATGTCTCTAACTCCTCTGCCCAAAAGCCCTGATACTGAGGCAACTTGCTTATCGACATTTGTGAAGCAATGCTCAGCCTTGTATAAAGCTTGTAAGTAACAGTTATCTGCTCCCCTTTAAAAGCTTTTGTTCTATCCACAATAGCACGTATATAAAGGTTTCTTGCAATTTCATCAACTGAAATTTGTGAATCATCCTGACGTTGCTGCTGCTTTGGTTTATCAGAACCTTTTACAACTGTAATTTTGATCGGCTCGGACTTGTAGGTATTTCCATCCTGCTCGATGCTTGCTGAGCCAATCATAAATGTGCCAACACTTTTTGCCTGCACTACATAATTGTAAGTAAGTGAAGCAGATTGCGCTCCGTTAATTATTTGAATACTGGTTGATTGATTTGGTCCTGAAAGAATTAAAAAATTTTCGAATGACGGAGGAGTGAACTTTGACAAATTGTTTATGCTTTTACCTGAGAAAGTAAAAGACACCTGGAATCTTTCATTATCAGCTACGGTAGTTTCTTTAACCGATGCAGTGAACTCCTGAGCGAATGATATGCTACATAATGAGCAAATTAATAAAGAATATGTAAAAACTTTTTTCATTTTATTGTAAGGAAATATCATTCTTAAATTCCAATTAACAATCTCCAAATCACAAACAATAACCAATTTTCAAAATCTAAAACAACTCCTATTTTATCTATTTTGAAGTTTGGTGCTTGGAGCTTATTTGTAGTTTGTGCTTTGTAATTTGGTGCTTTACAACTTTTACCTTTGATCTTTTATCTTGCTTCATCACCAGTCCTTCTCAGTTTTAACTCTTTCGCCTTTGATTTTTCGAAGCTGCTTTTGTAAATCTTTTTCATTTTCTTTAAGCGCATCGAGGATTCGTTTGGCTTCCTGCTGGGATATTTTTTGCTCCTGCTGCTGCTGTTGCTGCTCTTGCTGATCCTGGTTTTGCTGATCTTGATTCTGTTGATCCTGATTTTGCTGTTGTTGCTGCTGATCCTGATTCTCATCCTGGTTCTGATCATTCTGCTGATTTTGCTGTTGATTCTGATCAGGATTTTTTAACATCTCCAGAGCATAGGACAGGTTGTACTTTGTTTCCTGGTCATTTGGATTCAGTTTCAAGGCTTCCTTATATGCTCCGATGCTTTCTTTTATCTTTTGCGACTTGAGAAGTGAGTTACCAATGTTGTGGAATATTTTTGCTTTCTCTTCATCACCTCTTGCATTCACAAAGGCAGACTGAAAAGACTTAATTGCCTCTTCATATCGTTCCTGCTTATAGTAAGCATCTCCGAGATTAAATTTCGCTTCGAAATTGTCGGGTGATTTCTCAGTCCCTTTTTTGAAATTTACTTCTGCATCGGCGAAGTTTTGTTCTTTGTAGAGTTCTACCCCTTCGTTGATTAAGCCTCGTGTAGATTGAGCGTCAGCGGTGTTGGTGGATATTATAAATAACAGGTATAGAGGTATAAAGGTAAACGGGTATAATTTTTTACTGCTTCTATTCAAATCAAGTAGATCTGAAATTCCTCTGTGCAACTCTGTGTCTCTTCGGTGGTGCTCAGTGCAACGAAATAAGTTACACAAAGATTCACAGAGAAATCGCAGAGAACCACTGAGATTTCTGTTGAAAGAATACCATATACCTTTATACCCTATACCCATATACCTTTTACTCCAATCCCAACTTCTTATTGATTCTTGAATACAATGGTGACTTTCTTTCTGAAATAAAAAACTCCAGCACTAAAAGAAGAAGCGCTGGTATTAAAAGATAGTAAAAGCGGCTTTCGTAATCAGTTACTTTTTTAACACCGAATTCTGTTTGCTCGAGTTCAGAAAGCTCAGTATAAATTTTATCAAGGTAATCATCGTAGTTAGTTCCTCTGAAATATTTTCCTTTTGAATCGATTGCTATTCTTTTTAGAACTTCCTCATCAAGTTTCGTAAGGACAGTATTTCCATCTCTGTCTTTTCTGAATCCAACCAACTGATTTCTGTTGTTGTAAACGGGAATAGGAACTCCAGCCTGTGAACCCAATCCAATTGTGTATAGTTTAATATCTCTCGATACTGCATTCTCAACTGCTCTGGGAACATCTCCTTCGTGATCTTCTCCGTCTGTTATTATGATGATGACTTTCTGTGTATTCATCGTGTCAAAAGATGCAGTGGCAAGATTTATAGCTGATGCGATTGCTGTTCCCTGCGTTGGTACTGAATTTACATCTACAGCAGATAAGAAAAGATTTGCAGCAGAATAATCAGTTGTAAGCGGAATTTGGATGTAAGCTTGTCCAGCAAAAATTATCAGCCCTATTCTGTCACCGCGAAGCTTGTTGATAAGACTTGAAATCTGATACTTCGCTTTTTCAAGTCTGTTTGGTTTTATGTCTTCTGCCATCATACTATTAGAAACATCCAATGCAATAAAAACATCAATACCAGTTTGCTTCACTTCCTGCATCTTTGTCCCCACCTGTGGATTTGCAGCAGCGAATACAAGACAATTGAGTGCTAAAAGAATTAAAATAAACTTTGTCCAGCGTTTCAAATTACTGTCAGTTGGAAAGAGAGTTTTGTGCAATTCTTTATCTGCAAAATTCTGAAGCAGCTTCTTCCTGTTTATTCCAAGATACCAGAACAAAGCAACCAGCAGTGGAAGCAGGTAAAGAAAATTCAGATATTCGGGGTTTGCAAATCTAAACATCGCACTAATTATTTTAGTTTGTGAGTTATTTTGTTAATTATGTTTATCAAATTATTTCAATTAAATAAAGCATGTTTGCATGATTAAATACCATATTTTTCAACCAATTCTCTTATCACATAATCATTCTTCCATTCATTCTTATCTAATTTGCTGATCATAGTTTTGTTCATTTGTATTAATTTATTTTCTAAGGAATAGTGTTTCTTATCATATTCATCAAACCATTCTTTATCAATATCACCGGAAGAAACCAAGGCAAATGTTTGTGAATAATTTTCAGCCATAGATGACAATGAAATATTTATAAATTGAATATATTCTTTTAGTGATCGCCGACTAAATCCTTCAGCAATATTTGAATGAACTGAAAAAATAGAATCTTCAACTTGAGCGCTAACTTTAAATGGAACTGACTTTAAAGGTCTTATCTTTTTTGTAACTAATACATAAAGCTCAATCGCTTCTCTCCAAACTTCAAGCTTCCTAAATCCACGATTAATATTCTTGTTTCTATTTAATAATTCTTCATCCATTGATAATCCTTTAATTCTAATTCTTAATAAAATAACTCATAGACCATGCATTCATCCAAACATGCAAACATGCAATCATGCCACTACGCAATTGAAAAAGCTTATTTATGCTCAAGGCAATTTCCGTAAAATAGTTCTGGATAGTCCTAACTCCACGATTAAGAGAATTAGCCCACCCCAAAGCCAACTATGATACTTTTCGCTCGCGTTTCTGAATGAAGCAATCTCAATTTTGGTTTTTTCCATCTCGTCTATTTTATCATAAATTTCCTCCAGTGCCCGATTGTTCGTTGCACGGAAATACTGACCATCCGTCAGATTAGAAATCTTAGTAAGCATCTCTTCGTCAATATCAACGGGAGCCATCTGATACCGTTTCCCGAAAGGAGTTTGAACAGGATAAGGAGCTTCGCCTCTTGTTCCAACACCAATTGTATAAATTCTTATTCCGAAAGCTTTCGCAATTTCAGCGGCACTTATCGGATCAACTTCACCAGCATTGTTCATTCCATCTGTAAGCAGGATAATGATTCTGCTTTTTGCATCGCTGTCCCTTAATCTGTTAACACCATTTGCTATGGCATTTCCGATTGCAGTTCCATCCTGGATCATTCCTGTTCTGATATCAAGTAAAAGATTTCTTAAAACATTATAATCAATCGTAAGCGGACATTGTGTAAAAGCTTCTCTTGAAAAAATTACGAGACCAATCCTGTCTGAGGTTCTTCCCTGGATAAAATTATCAATTACATTTTTTGCGGCTTCGAGTCTGTTTGGCTTTAAATCTTCGGCAAGCATACTTCCGGAAATATCAAGAACCATCGCAATATCAATTCCTTCTGTTATAACATTCTCACCCGAAGTAAAACTTTGCGGTCTTGCGAGTGCAATAATCAATGCGGCTATCGCTAACAATCTCGCAGCAAAAGGAATATGGCGAAGTCTTTCCCGGAAAGTTGCAGGAACATTTCTGAAGATATTTAATGAAGAATATTTAACAGATGACTGAACTTTCATTCCTCTGAAAATATACCAGGCAATCATCGGCGGAATGACTAATAAAAAGTAGAGCACCCAGGGATAAGCGAAGGTTATTCCACTAAACACTTTGCACCTCTTCTTCGACTTGCACTGGTTCTTTTGGAATAGTGCTGTTCACAATGTCCTTTGCTTGTTTCATCATTGCTTCATTTACTGATGGAAGTGGAATAAACTTAGCAAATTTCACAAGGTCAGCGTTGTTTAAAAATTCATTTGTTGTTTCAAGAATATGCTCTGCTCCGGGAACTCTTCTTAACTGCTGCATTTGTTCTGAAGTGGTTAGTTCGAGCGCAGGAAGATTGAAACGCTCTTCAAAATATCCTCGTATTATTCCTGTTATGCTTGAATGATATTCTTTTACCATTCCTTTCTGCCAGAGTTTTTCGTTTTCAAGATTATCGAGTGCGGATAGAGCTCTAACGTGAGCTGGAATTTTGATAATCTTTTTCTTAACGGGCTGCTCAGCTTTTTTCTTTTTGTATCTTCGATATAAATAATACGCAATTGCAGCTACAAGCAGGGCAATTAAAACAATCAATAAAATAAATTTCCAATCAAGGGGAATTGTCAACGGATCTTTTACATCTTTTATATCTGCCTGTTGGTCAACCTGGAGAGTGTGAACCGAAAAAGTAACTGGATTGGAAAGCACTATTTTTTCCTCATCACTTCCCTGAATTTTGTATCGAACAGCAATTGGTGAAATCGTAACAGAGCCAGAATCATAGTAAGAGATTTCATAACTGAATTTGTAGGATTTAATATTCTGCTCTTCCTTTGACTGAGGTGGGATCTCCTTTATGACTTCAACCAGTTTTAATGAATCTCTTATAAATGGAGCGGTTACCTCAATATTTTTTTCAGCTCTGATTTCCAATGTGTAATTAATATAATCGCCAACCAGATAATCACTCGAATCAACCGAAGCTAAAACAGAAATAGATTGAGCTGATAAATTAATACTCAGCAGAAGCAAAAGGCTAAAATATTTTAATACACTATTTACCATCGTCTCCCACGTAATCTGAAAAAATTTATCAATGGAGTGATATAATTCGCTCCGGTCTGCACATAAACGCTGTCAAGTCTGCTAGTAATAAAAAGTGATTTTCTTTTTGTCTGGATTTCCTGTCTTCTTTTTTGAAGTGCTTCCTGAACACGAGTACTGCTTGTATCAATCCACCGTTCTTCATTGGTTTCTGCATCTGTCAATTTGATTAAACCTATTTTCGGTATTTCAGATTCTCGTCTGTCATCAAGTACGATTCCTATCAAATCGTGTTTCTTACCAACTACCCTCAATATTTTCTCGTATCCGTCATCCATATAATCAGAAAGAAGAAAAACGATTGAACGTTTTTTAATTGCACCGTTCATAAACTCAAGTGCACTGCGAAGATTTGTTTTATTTCCTTCGGGCTCAAATGAAAGTACATCACGCACAATTCTTAATACGTGTGAATTTCCTTTTCTCGGCGGGACAAATTTTTCAACTTTATCTGTAAATAAAATTAGTCCAACTTTGTCATTGTTCTTCAATGCAGAGAATGCCAGTATTGCGCTTAGTTCAGCAGCGACTCTTTGTTTTGTTTTTGAAAGTGAGCCAAACATTTGGGAACCGCTCAGATCAACCAGCAACATTACGGTGAGTTCTCTTTCTTCTTCAAATATCTTTACGAAAGGGTGACCAAAACGTGCAGTAACATTCCAATCAATATTTCTAATATCATCGCCAAACTGATATTCACGCACTTCTGAGAATTCCATTCCCCTTCCTTTAAATACAGAATGGTATTCTCCGGAGAAGACCTGGTTCACAAGTCCTTTCGTACGGATTTCAATTTGTCTTACTTGCTTTAATAATTCTTTAGTGAGCATGGCCTCACCCCATCCCTCTCCAAAGGAGAGGGCTGCACCCTTTTATTATAAAATATGTAATTATCATTTCTTATTATTATTGGATTTATTTTTTTCTAAGTTCTCAATTATCACAGCTTGTTATATTATAAATATCTAATTCAATAACAGGACACCACCCTTCCCTTTGGGAAGGGGCGGGGATGGGCTCTTACGGTACTTCGACTTTATTTAAAATTTCACTGATAATTGATTCAGAAGTAATCTCCTCTGCTTCAGCTTCATAAGTTACTGCAACTCTGTGTCTCATCACATCATAACAAATTGCTCTAACATCTTCAGGAATAACGTAACCTCTGCGCTTAATGAATGCCATTGCTTTTGCTCCAAGCGCAAGATTTATCGAAGCTCGCGGTGACGCGCCATAACTTATCAGGTCAGTTAATTTATCAAGTCCGAATTCTTTTGGCTTACGGGTTGCGAAGACAATGTCGAGAATATATTTTTCTATTTTTTCATCAATATAAACTTCCTGGATTAATTTTCTTCCTTTAAGAATATCGGCAGGAGAAATAACCGGATTTGGCGTCCCAATTGTATCGTTAATGTTCTGCCTCATTATCTCCAGTTCTTCCTTACGATCAGGATAAGTAATTTTTATTTTCAGCATGAACCTGTCAACCTGTGCTTCAGGCAGTGGATAGGTTCCTTCCTGCTCGATCGGGTTTTGAGTAGCTAGTACGAGAAACGGTTCTTCAAGTTTAAAAGTCTGCTCACCGATTGTAACCTGTCGTTCCTGCATGGCTTCAAGAAGTGCACTCTGAACTTTTGCAGGTGCTCGGTTAATTTCATCGGCAAGAATGAAGTTTGAAAACAGAGGACCTTTTCTGATAAAGAAATTTCCATCCTTCTGATTATAGATTTGCGTTCCTATTAAATCGGCAGGAAGAAGATCAGGTGTAAACTGAATACGCTGAAACTTTGCTTTCATTGCTGCAGCGAGAGTTTTAATAGCAAGTGTCTTTGCAAGTCCAGGCACACCTTCAAGTAGTATATGTCCGTTCCCAAGTAAACCAACAACAAGTCTCTCAACCATTTCCTTCTGACCAATGATGACCTTTCCTATTTCAGAAAAAAGCAGATCAACGAAAGCACTTTCCTGTTTTATTTTTTCGTTAAGTTGCGCAATATCCACTGTGAACCTCTTAATATTTATTGAATGTGATAAATTTAAGGAATTTAAGCCGAGGGCTTATCAGCTCATAGAGTCCGGCAGACTCCACGAAGTCTGACGACCTCCGGCTGAAAATATGATTAGACGGGGGCAAACTTAAAAATGTTGCGTTTTCTAATCAAGAATATAATAATGACCATCTTTTGAATATCGAATGTCGAACCCGTCTGAAGCCGAGGCAGGCAAGGAATTTTAAATGTTGAAGTGATTGCCAAAATAACCTTTAAAGTTAAGCTATTTAATTACTAATTATTAAACCTGAATGTTGAGGTACGATGTTCTGATAATAATTAAATTTGCAGTGATGAAACTTCTAATTCCGATATTGCTATTAAGCCTTCACTTAAGTTTTGCCCAGGGTAGTTTTTTTGCTGTAATCACTGATCCACAAATTGGTCCGCAAAGCAACGCAATGAACCTACTGGATGTTGTTGAGGAAATAAATTTACAGCAGAATATTTCACACGTTGTGGTTATCGGAAACATCACTGCAAACGGAAAGTTTGACGAATTTGTCTGGGCGCAGGAAATACTTGATGGGCTAACTGCTCCCTACTCCGTAGTCGGAGGTGAAAAAGATTATTTGCTGAGTGAAGGAAAAGGTTCTGAAATTTCTTTGCTCTGGGGTGATGATAAATTTTACCATTCAGAAAATAATTATGCATTAGTTTGTCTAAATTCTTTTTTGCCTGAATATCCTTCAAAAAAATATTTCGGTGCGGAAACATTAAGCTGGCTTGGTGAGAATCTTTCAAACAGCAAAGCCTCACACCTGTTTACGTTTTCATATCATCCAATTCAAAATGCTGAAAATGCTTCTCAGATCCTCGAAGAGCTAACACAAAATAAAATGTTTTCTTTCATCGGAAAAGAAGATAAGTCCAAAATAAACAATGCGATTTTCGAAGGGCTTTACCTGAACAGGAAAGACGGCTGGGGTTATTTATTAATTTCTGTTAAGAAAGATTCAATACAAATCCAGAAAATTCTCAGCGATGAGATAAAGAAAAAAGTTAAACCAGAAATTCTGAGAGTAGCTGTCACAAAACCGCTCGTTATTGGGACAAAAGAACAAACATCATTCATTTCTTCCGGAAGTAAGGTATGGTCAGTCGGAGTGAAAAAGACTAAAATAACAGTTTCAATAAATGATTCAGAAAAAATATTCAGCACTTTCAAAAGTGGTTTAACACTTTGTATGGATAATCAGGGAAAAGAAAAATGGCGCCTCGAAACGAATGAAAAGTTAATCAGTCCTCCAGTGCTGGAAAAAGATCTGCTCGTTGTCACTTCTGATGATGGTGATATAATTACTATCAATGTGAACACAGGAAATCCTTATCAGATAATCGGGATTGGAGAACGCATAACAACAGGAGTTTCCGTAATCGATGTTGAGGAAGGAAGAACTTTAACAAAAGCAGCTGTGATTGGGACTGAATTCGGAAGCTTGCTCTGCTATGATTTATATTCTCTCGATCCGATATGGACGCAGCAGGTATCAGGTATGGGAGAAAGTCTTCATCTTGTTTCAAATATTGTTTCCTCAAACAATAAAATATTTGTGCAGGACAATTCGGGCACTCTTTATTGTTTCTCTGCACTGAATGGAATGCTTATCTGGCAAATCGGAGCTTCAAAAGGAGGATGGAAAGCTGTTACAGGTAGTTCGTATTCTTCCGGACAAAACCTAAAAGCAATTAATAATGAAGTCTTTTTGATCGATGTATCAGGAAATCTGTTTTGTGTTGATGCGCTGCTTGGGACAGTCAAGTGGAATATTAAAAACTTAAATGCCAACAACCTTATAAGATTGAGTAATCAGAATGAGTTAATCCTCCCGACATCAAAAAATAAAATTGCTGTTGTCTCAACCAGGCTGGGAAAAGTTGCAACAGAGATTGAACTTCCACTTGAATTGAAGAATGAATCAATAACTGATTTAACAGTTATCGGCGATAAAATGCTTGTTGGCTTCAGTAACGGCTGGGTTTATAGAATTAGAGTCAAACAAAAATCTGAAAAATTTTTTCGTGGCGGTCTTGCACCAATTGTTTCCCTGACAAATGTTGATGGCAATTGCCTCGTTACAGATTATGATGGAAGATTTACACTGTTAAAAGTTATAAATTAATTGTTATTAAGATTTACATCCCTATCATTTCGAACTTGCTCTGGATCTAGATCGTAAATTTTAGAGGGAAGGATGCTGTCCAAAGGACTCCTCGGAGAAATAAATTCAGCATAAAGCACTAAAAATGAAAAAACTATTCGACGGATATATTTTTGATATTGATGGGACACTGACTTCCACCAACCAGTTGATATTCGATTCATTCAACTTCATCGCAAAGAAATATCTCAACCGAACATTTACTAACGACGAAATAATTTCACTATTCGGTCCGACGGAAGATGTGATATTACAGAAATGGTGCGGCGACAGATATGAAGAAGCCAGAAATGATTATTACAAATACTATAGCGATCACCACGGAATTGCAGGACTTTATGAAGGCATAAAAGAAATTCTTCATCATCTCAAAAACAAAGGTTTTCCGGTTGGAATATTCACAGGAAAAGGCAGGGATGCTTCCCTGATAACGTTAAAAAAATTGGGAGTTGATCACTACTTCGATTTGATTATTACCGGTGATGACGTTGAAAACCACAAGCCCTCTCCTGAAGGAATACTAAAATTTGTAAATCACTTCGGACTTAATCCTGAAAGAGTTTTGATGATTGGAGATTCAGTGAGTGATGTTAAAGCAAGTAAAGAAGCAGGGATAAAAGTAGCTTCTGTTTTGTGGGATAGCTACGGAAGTGACGAAGTTAAATCACTAAACAGCGATTATTATTTTCATACGGTGGAGGAGCTGAGGGATTTTTTGTTTGGGACAAACTAGAGCACTTTCAGCTACCAAAGCAGATTAATTTTGATCTCAGATTAAGGATTAACGATTTAAGATTTACGAAGTTCAAATCATAAATTAAAAATCGGCAACCTGCCTTTGCCGAAACGAAGCTTCGGCTTCGTGCAGGCAGGTCGTTAATCTTAAATCAATCGCTTACTAATCAGATCAGATTCCCGGTAAACGGGAATGACTGCTTCCCGCTACTTCACAATCGCAAGTTTCTGTGTTGCTTCTTCGGATCTATTTCCTGCTTTCATTATAACCTTATAAAGGTAAACACCATTGGCAAGAACATCTCCGTCTTCGTCTCTGCCATCCCAGTAAATTTTGTTGAAGTCGTACTTCAATTCAGAAGAAGAAAGTTTTATTTCGCGCACGAGTCTTCCCGCAATCGTAAATATTTTTATTCTGATTTCTTCGGGAATTTGTGTAAGCTTAAAAGTAAAGTGCGTCTCCCCTTTCGATGGATTGGGATAATTATAAACATTAAGCAGCTTTGCTTCAGATGAGATTAAAAAGAACTTCTTCACGCCGCTGGAATCAACAATGTTTCCGCTGGAATTTCTCCAAAGTACTTTTAACTCGTAATCACCATCAGAAAGAGCAGGTGAAAAGTTAACTGTAACCTTCGGATTAGTCTCTGAAAATGTGTAAGCGATAATTGATGTATCATTCGGAACTAAAATGTTATTTAAATAAATCAATACCGAAGAAGGATCATTTATCGGCAGGCGTGATTGATCATTTAGTTCAATTCTGATGGAAGGATTTGGTGAAATATAATCGCCATCAAGAATATCGCTGCCATTAAAAGTAAGAGTGATAGTTGGTTTTGTAGTATCAGGCTTAATATAAAACGGAACACTAAAGAAATTGTTATCCTCAAAAAGTTCCCTGATGTTGTTCTCTGAATCAATATTTATAAGGAAAGTTTTTGATCCGCTGCCAGAAGCAGTATTATGCACTATTTCAAAATATTTTCGCTCATCAGGTTTTAATGAATCAATTTGTTGTGTAAAAATATTTTGCCGTGAATTATCTTCATTGATAACTTCAACCTTTACATTGAAGCTGTCAGCTTTGCTTTCGCCGACATTATAAATATAAAAAGACAGATCTATATCTTCGCCAATCAACACACTATCATTAGATACAGATACCACCTGGTAATTAATTGCAAGATCAGGAACAGATATAAAATTCACCCCGATATTTCTTAATGACGGCGATTCAAAATTTTGATTCGTCTGGAACGTTGCAACGAGCTTTATCGAATTATAAACGTTTGCATCGATGCTGCTTATGTCAGCAATGTTTCCTGAAAATGATAATGCATCGAGAGTATCAATCGAGTTATCACTTTTTATCCCAATTGACAGATAAGAAATTTCTGAGCCAGCGGGCAATGAATCAGCTTTTGTAACACTCAGCCATTCAGCGGAATTTTTTATTCGAGGAAATTCAATCCAGCCGTTTTGATTTGTCACTGTAGTTGAAGTTTCAATCTCTGCTCTTCCCTGGAATCTTTTTTTGAATGACTCAAGAACTGTTCCCTGCGGTGCTCCTTTTTTACCAATCATACACCACGAATCTCTATAGAGAACACTATCTACGTAAAGACTGCCGAGAGTTTCAATTGCTTGCCTGACAGGAGTTCCCTGACTAAAACCAAGCACTGATTGTGCACCATCCGCACAAATCGTCATTGCTAATAATGTTCCTGCAGATAGTGAGTTGATATAGCTGATCAAAGAATCAGCGGGAGCAGGATCCCAGAAAAGAAAATATTTAAAATCAGATGGTTCAAGAGTTACTGAATCAATGATAGCAGTTGCAATTCCCCAGTAAAAAGTATTGGGAAGTTTTTCATCGCCGTTAATTTTAATTGAGCCGAACTCGCCGTCATCGGAACCTGCAGAGCCAACCTTCAGTATGTTTTCATAATCTGTTAATTTCCAATTACCTGCAGTTGAGTCAAAGGCAAGATTATTAAAATGAATGTCCGAATAGTCAAATGACTGATTAAAGTACCAATCGTAAT
>Ga0209498_1000395_pt1 | contig 26877 bp, 22 predicted proteins | sample WalLakDeSediment_FD_184131 | JGI IMG/M metagenome (GOLD analysis project Ga0209498, IMG submission 184131) | Lake sediment microbial communities from Walker lake, Nevada to study Microbial Dark Matter (Phase II) - Walker Lake 11/02/13 Deep... | ecosystem: Environmental > Aquatic > Freshwater >...
GGCAAAAAGGAGGAGCCGATATCGACCCACTCGTACTGACTGACCTCTCCCCGCTTGAACGCCACCCGGTTGGTTCCCTTCTCCCATATGATCTCGGCCCGCCCGATGAAGCTTTTGTCATTGATCGTCAGGCATCCGCCCTCTCCCGACATGATGTTCTTGGTCTCATGGTAAGAGAAAGCGCCGAAATGACCGATACTGCCCAGCGCTTTGCCGCGATGGAAAGAGTCGATGGAGTGGGCGGCGTCTTCGATCACAAAGAGGTTATGGCGCCGGGCCAGCTCCATGATGCGGTCCATGTCGCAGGCTATGCCCGCGTAATGCACCAGCGCGATCGCCCTCGTGCGCGGGGTGATCAGCTCCTCCAGCTTTTCCGCATCGATGTTGGGGTTCAGCGGGCCGCTGTCGGCAAAGACGATCCTGGCGCCCCGCAGCACAAAAGCATTGGCCGTCGAGACAAAGGTAAAGGAGGGGACGATCACCTCGTCGCCGGGGCCGACACGCGTCAGGATAGCGGCCATCTCCAAAGCATCGGTGCAGGAGGTGGTCAGCAACGCCTTCCGGAAACCGTAGGTTTTCTCCAGCAGCCGCTGGCACTTGCGGGTGTAAAGCCCGTTGCCGGATATCTGCCCCGCCCTGGCCGCCTTGATCATCGTATCGATCTCGTTTCCGGTCAGATAGGGCCTGTTGAAAGGGATGTGCATAGCATTGGGGAAATAATTTGCTAAATTATAGAAATTACTTTTCGATCTTTGCAGAAACCTTCGATAAGTTGCACCGGGCGATAAGAACCATAAAACTGATGATCATCCTGGCTGCCACAGCGCTGGCCTTCTACCAGTGCGCCAAGCCGGGAGCGCCCACGGGAGGCCCCAAGGATGAAACGCCGCCCAGGGTGTTGATGGAAACCCCGCCGAACCATTCCATCCATTTCGAAGTCAAAAAGGTCACCATAACCTTCGATGAGTTCATCACCCTCAAAGACCCTGCAAAGGAGATCTTTATCTCCCCGCCCATGCGGAACAAGCCGGAATTCAAAACAAAGGGCAAACGGGTGGTGATCGAATTCAAGGAAGATTTCAGGCCAGACGCCACCTATACGCTTAATTTCGGCAATGCCATAACCGACTTCACTGAAGGAAATTCGCTCGTGAATTACGAGTACGTCTTTTCCACCGGCGACCATATCGATTCCCTGTTTATCAGTGGCAGGGTACTCAATGCCTTTGACCATAAGCCCGGGGAAGGGATCATAGCGATGGTCTACACGAATGACAACGACACCCTGGCGCTCGACTCATTGCCCTTGTACGTCCCGCCCAAAAGCGCCTCCCGGACGCTCAAGGACGGTTCTTTCAGGATCAACAACCTCCCGCCCGGCGAATACCTCCTGTTCGCCCTGGAGGATATGAACAATAATTACATTTTTGATCTGCCCAATGAGAAGATCGCTTTCCTCGACAGCCTGGTTACCCTGGATCCGCCGGAGTCAGCGCCTGTGCCGCCACCCGATTTTCCCGATAGCGTCCTGCTGGAGCCGCCGGCCCTGCAAATCACCAGGGATGAGTCGTATGTGATGTACCTGTTTGAAGAAAGGGACACCGCCCAGAAACTGCTCAGTAAAACATTGATCAACAGCAACCATCTCCGTTACATATTCCAGCGGCCGGCCGGTCCGGTCGGTATCAGCCTGGCAGATGACGATACCACGAAAGACAGCTGGTATATCCCAGAATTCACCCGGATGCGGGATACACTGGATCTATACCTGTTGCCATGGCTGCCGGATACGATCCGCGTGGCTTTGAGCGCCGGCGCCTCTGTTTCCGACACGACCCGTTTCATCCGGAGCAGGGCCACGCCCGGGCAGATGCCCCTCAGGCGCAGGGACGCCAGGCCCAACCCCCTGAATATCAATTCCAACCTCAAGGGAGGCGTTTTCGATATCGAAAGGGAATTCCGTTTCATCTTTCCCCTGCCCCTCACGGCATATGATACCGCGAAGATATTCCTGGCTTTCGAAGGTGATACGCTCAACCCACCGCTCTATTTCACCGACGCCATCCGGAGGACGGTAGTCCTGGATCACCCCCTGCAACCGGGAGAGTCTTACCGGGTCACCGCTCTCGATTTGGCCTTTACCGACCTGACCGGCAGGGTTAACGACAGCACCTCCTTTCATTTCCGGGTCAGAACTCCCGCTGATTACGGGCAGCTCGTCATGAATATCTCTCTCCCGGAAAAGTCCGGACAGTATATCATCCAACTGATGACCGATAAGGAGGTGGTATTGCGTGAAATGATCATTACCCAACCGGGGCCCCTTGCATTCAAAAACCTGATGCCGGGCAAATACAAACTAAAGGCCATAGCGGACTGGAATGCCAATGGAATTTGGGATACAGGTCGTTACAGACAGAAACTCCTGCCAGAACCGGTGGAATACCTCCCGGCCTCCATAACTATCAGGGCCAACTGGGACCTGGTAGAGGAGTGGGCGGTCGGTATAAAATGACTATGCTTCCTCGTTGCAGCGGTTGATGCAATCGATGATCTCAGTGAGAACGTCGCTTTTCAGGGAATAAAAGATCTTTTTTCCTTCGCGTTGTGAAATAAGCACGCCCTTATTCTTCAAAATATTGAGATGGTGAGAGGCTGCCGCCTGCTCGATCTTCAATTTCTTATAAATTTCCGTGACGCTCATCCGGTTACCGTTGTTGAGCATGTCAATAATGGCAATCCGCATCGGGTGAGCCATGGCTCTCAGTTTACTGGCAGCCTTTTCCAATTTTTCAATCTGTAATTGAATTTTTCCCATGTCTTTGAATTTTTAGCAAAAATATAAAATTTACATACATTGTCAATAAATATGTAAATATCTTTTTTGTAATTTATAATCAGTCTAAAAAAAGTGGGGTGAAGGCAAATGTATTGCCGTCGAAAAGACCTTTATCACTTAGTTTCAACTCGGGTATCACCAGGAGAGCCATGAAAGACAGGGTCATGAAGGGGGAGCGCAGGTGGCTTCCCAGGCGGTGCGCCTCCCGGTCCAGCTCTTCGTAGGCTTTTGCCACTTCAAAACCGTCGTCGGCCGACATCAACCCTGCCACGGGCAATGGCAGGTGGAGCACGCGGTCTCCGTCGGTACAGCAAATGCCACCCTTTGACGCGACCAGGGTGTTGATGGCTTTGGCAATATCTGCATCCGTCACGCCGGTGGCGATGATATTATGGCTGTCGTGCGCCACCGTCGAGGCGATGGCGCCCCTTTTCAGTCCAAAGTTCCGGACAAAGGCAATGGAAGGCGGGTCGGACCCGTAACGGTTCAATACCACTATTTTCAATATATCATGCGCCGGGTCGCTCACTACATTGCCAGCTTCTGCATGCATCGCTTCATTCAGCGCATAAGTAATGAGCTGTCCTTCCAGCGCCTCAATCACCCTGATCCGCCTTCCCGCGGGCGAAATGGCAAGAGCGGAAACAGTTACCGGTTCGGCATGGAAACGGTTGACAGGCTCTTCCAAAACAGGGGAGATCAGGGTTTTTCCGTTTTCAGCCACCAGTATCCCATCGATATAGGTTTTTGAGACCCGGAACGATTCCAGGGTGTCCACCATGATAAAATCAGCGGGATCACCGGGTTGCAGCAGTCCGGTATCAAGCCCGTAATGCCTGACCGGGTTGAGGGTGCAGGCCCGGATGACGGTCACCGGATCGTAGCCCATTGCCAGGGCTCTTCTGACGATGTCGTCGATATGCCGTTTGGCCAGGTCGTCGGGATGCCGGTCGTCGGAGCAGAACATGACCTGGCCGGGAAATGCTTTCAGCAGCGGGGCCAGTGTATCGAAGTTGCGGGCGGCGCTTCCCTCCCGGATCAGGATCTTCATGCCGAAACCTGCTTTGTCCATCGCTTCGTCAAGACCAAAGCATTCGTGATCGGTTGAGATGCCCGCTTCGATATATTTCCGGGCATCCTCGCCCCGCAGGCCCGGCGCATGACCGTCGACCGGCTTGCCGTGAACACGCGCCAGCCGCAACTTGGCCATCACGGCCGGGTCTTGTGCCAATACCCCCGGGAAGTTCATCATCTCCGATAAATAATAGATATCATCCATTCCCAGCAGTTCATCAATCTCCTCTACACCCAGTACCGCACCGGAGGTTTCAAAAGGAGTGGCCGGGACACAGGAGGAAGCACCGAAATAAAACCTGAACGGCACTTTCCGGCCATTGGCGATCATGAACTTTATACCTTCAATGCCCAGCACGTTGGCGATCTCATGCGGGTCCGATACTGTCGCTACCGTTCCGTGCAACACCGCCAGCCGTGCAAATTCGGAGGGGATGAGCATGGAGCTCTCGATATGGATATGAGCATCGATCAACCCGGGCATGATCAACCCGGTCTCCGCGACAGCCTCTTCACGGATATCGATGATCTTCCCCCCGGCTACCCACACTGTCCCGGGGAAAATACGCCCCTGCACTACATCAATAATCCTTCCACTGATGGAAAATGTTTTTTCATTCATAGCCAAAATAATTTTGATTACGAAATTAAAGATTTTTATTGAGGATCTTATTGGCCAGCTGACCACAGGCGGCATCGATATCCTTACCCCTGCTCCTCCGTATATTGACAACCAGGTTCTTTTGGTCGAGGTACTTCTTGAAGGCCTCTGTCCGTTCGGGGCCTGAATCTTCAAAAGGAGAATTTTCCACCGGGTTATACTGGATCAGGTTGATCTTGACGGGGAAACTCTTGCAGAATTCCGCCAGCGCAGTTGCATCGGAAGCGTTATCATTGAACTTCTTCAGCATGATGTATTCCAGGGTGATGCGCGTCCCTGTCTGCAGATGGAAATACTTGATCGCTTCGGTCAGGTCGCCGAGGGAATTCCGCAGGTTATAAGGAATGATCCTGTTTCGCTTCTCATTGATGGCTGAATGCAGCGACACCGCCAGGTGGAACCGCACCTTGTCGTTGCCGAGCTGGCGGATCATGGGGGCGATACCCACCGTCGAAACGGTGATCCGCTGGGGTGACATGCCCATGCCTTCCGGATCGGTGATCCTTTCGACCGATTTCAGCGCCTGGTGGTAGTTCAGCAGCGGTTCTCCCATCCCCATGTAGACGATATGTGAAAGCGGATGGTTGTATTCCTTCCGGGCCGTCTCGCCTATGATGGCCACCTGGTCGAATATCTCGTCGAATTCCAGGTTCCGGACATACCGGATCATGCCGGTGGCGCAAAATTTGCAGGCCAGGTTGCAGCCTACCTGGGAAGAGATGCAGGCGGTCATCCGCTGGCCCGACGGAATCAGCACACCCTCGATAATGTGCCCGTCATGCAGCCGGAACGACATTTTGATTGTCCCGTCTTCACTCTTCTGGGTTGTATTGACGGTAATAGCAGGAATTGTGAAATGCTGAGACAATAACTCTCTTGTTTTCAAGGATATGTCTGTCATCTCAGCGAACGACCTGGCTGATTTTTTCCAAAGCCAGTCGTACACCTGCCTTGCCCGGTAGCGTTGCTCACCCTGCTCCCGGAAGAAATCCTCCAGGCCGGCCAGGGTGAGACTCCTGATATTGAGGTTAGTTTGGCTCATGGCAGATTGTTTTTAAACACCGGGATCAATTCCAGGCCTTGCTGCCGGAAATAGTCACGTGTCCGGCTGAAATCCTTTGAAATACCCAGTAAAAAACCTCCTCCGCCCGACCCGCATAGCTTGATTTTGAAGTCATCTCTTTGCAGGCCGGCTTCCCAGTGAGGCATCATGTGGCCGGGGATCATTTCACTGAGAAATTCATACTGGAAGGCCGACAAATCTGTCAGATGAGCGAAAAAATCAACCATGCTTCCCTCCAGCAATGATATGATACACCCGTCATTGGCCGGGATCATCACATGATTTACCCGCTCCATATATGCCTCTTCCCGGCATTTCTCCCGGAACAGGTTAACCAGCGGCCCGGTCTTTCCCAGCACACCTGTATCTACCAGGAAGATGGCGCTGTTATTGCCGAACTTTCCCCTGGGGATGCTGACGGTTTCGATCTGCTTCCGGCTGCGGATCAGCAGAGGATGCCGGATATAACAGAGCAGGGGATCCAGCCCGGAGCTGGTCCCGTGGAAATAGGACTCCATCTTTGCGAAGTTTTCCCTGAAAGCAGCGATTTCAGCTTCAGTCAATATTTTCCTGCCCTTTTGCCCGCTACCGGCATGGTATTCTTCATAGATCGCCGCCACCAGGGCGCCGGAACTGCCGATGCCATAACCCTGCGGGACATTCGACTCAAAATAAAGCCCGCTGTCAATGTCCCTTTCCAGCCCATCCAGGTTAAATTCGAACCCGAAAGCCGGGTCATTGCGCAATTCTTTCAAATAGCCAAGGTAATCACGAAGATGGCGGTTGGACTCGACTGCAAATTCATACCTGGTATATTGCTCGTCGTTTATGAATGCCAGTGCCCCGGAGAAATGGGCATAGGGTATGGTGAGCGCCATGGAATCCCAGATAACGCCGTATTCGCCGAATAGCATGATCTTCGCGTAAAAGACTGATGGCTTCATAATGAGTTCTGAGTTCTGAGTTCTGAGTTCTGAGTTCTGAGTTCTGAGTTCTAATTCTTTGTCCTTAGCGCATAACAGGGCCCTGGCCGATGTGGTCGTCGATCCACTGGCCGTTTTCCAGGTATTGTATAAGTTCTGCTTCGATCCATTGCCTGACTGTTGTTTCGTGCTTGCCGGGGTATAGCATATGGACATTCGGGCCGGCGTCGAGGGTGAAGCAGACCGGGACTCCCGTATCTTTCCTGAAACGGCGTATCGCGTTGATAATCTGGATTGTTCCCGGTTCAAAAAGGATGTAGGATTGCACCGACGACATCATCAGGGCGTGCAGGTTCAGCGCTTCCGTCTCGGTGATCCGGATAAACTCATCCATATCGCCTGTTTGCATGGCGCCTGTCAATTGCATCATGTGATCATTCGCCATCCTGTAGCGGGGTAAGGCATAGGGGTGCCCCTCCATCAGGGCATGGCCGCCACGGCTCGACACCAGTTTCTCCCGGCTGCTGACGACCAGGATGGCGTCCCGGATATCGTGGAAAACCGGATCGACGTTAAAAGGAACCGGTATGGCGAATTCATCGGAAGTGCCCTTTATCTCTTTCATCTCACCCCAGATTGTATAGCCGCCATACACCGACCGGCAGGCGCTGCCGGAGGCCAGCCGCGACAGGCGCGAGGCGGTCCGGAAAAAATCCAGGCTGCCGGGCTCAGGGCCACCAAAGCGGGCAGACAAGGTAGCCAGGCATAAACAAAGGGCGCTCATCGCCGATGCGGATGATGCGATACCGGTGGAATGAGGAAAAGTGTTGCGGCTGGAAAGTACCAGGTGAAGATCGCTTAGAAAGGGCAGTTCCTGCTGAATGGAATCCAGGTAATCGGCAATCTTTTTTTCAAAACCGGGCTGTTTACGGTCTTCAAACCAGAATTCCAGGCCCGTCCCATTTTCATCCTTGCGGCGCGGGCCGTATTCGAGCGTCGTTTTGGTATAGGCATTGCTGAGCGTCATGCTGAGCGACGGGTTGGCCGGTATCTGTACCGGCTTTTTTCCCCAATATTTCACCAGCGCAATGTTGGATGGGCTGCGCCAGCTGATCCTGCCTCTTATATATTTATCCTTCTCTGCCATCTGCAATAGTTAAGCAATTAACCGATTATAATACCAATTGTTCATATCCGAATACAACCGGCATGCCCTTTGAAACAAAGTAATTCCTGACTTCCTTCTCGGGCATGGCCGTTGCGGCCATAACAAAATCGCCGCCCCAGGCGCCCAGGGACTTGACCTCGCCTTCAAAATCTGAAAAAAACTGTTGTTTCACCATGGGAAGTCCCAGTATGGGTGATAACGTCTCCTCGTGCACCCGCACCACTGCAATGAATTCATCGAAAGTAGCAGCGATGGTAAAAGCTTCCGTCAGTTCCGATATTTTCCGGATCAATTTATCATCCCTGTGAACCTGTAACGTGAATTGTCTGACACTTTCCTGCGAATCCTGCTTGCGGCCAAGGTAAACAAAATATAACCGACCGGTGAACGCAGGCTTGAAATTTACCGGAATCACCTCCGGCCGGTCATCCTCCAGGCGATAAAGGATCGGCCCTTCCGCCCTGGCGCAAAAAAGATCGTAGCCCGATCCACTGAAGACTTTCCGGTACAATGTCCATGGATCGATATCCAGCCAGTCTGCCAGGTTGGAAACCAGCGATGAGCTGCTCCCCAGCCCCCAGCGGATATCGAAGTCTATCTCATGGTATAACGCATATCCCCGGGCAGCATCTTTCAGCTCCGGACGAAAGAGGGAACAAGCTTGTAATAGGTCCGATATAAAACGGGCAATATTTATATCATTGGTCTCCAGCACTCCAAAATCATCCAAATTGAAAACGGCAGAAAACCAGTCCTGACCTTCAACTTTGGTTCTCCAATCAATGATACCGGCGGTACGGGCCGGACCGGCCGTCATCCGCTGTCCTCTTTTCAGAGGCACGGCCAATGCCCTGGCGCCGTGCAGCACCACATACTCTCCCGAAAGAAGCAATTTGCCTTTTGAATAAAATACCCCGTTTTTCAACTGTCAGCTTTTTACCTCCATGCCAAGGGGAGTCCTGAGATTATTGATGAAATCGGTTACCGATTTAAAAGAAATTTTCTGATTTTCAAAGTATTCGATAGCTTTCAGCTTCTCCTCCTTCGTGGCGGAATAAAAATTCAGGATATTGAAGAGGTGCATTTTCATGTGGCCAACTTGTATACCCTTGGTAACGAGTGATTTGACTGCACTAAAATTATTGGCCAGTCCGGCAGAGGCGGCGATCATCATGAGTTCCCTGGCTGAGGGCATGCCGAGCATCTCCAGGGAGAACTTTGCCATTGGGTGAAGCGAAGTAAGCCCGCCAACTGTTCCGAGAGCCAGTGGCACATTCAGTTCATAGTGGAAGCGGTCATTCTCCAGGCTGAGTTCCGTCAGGCTCTGGTATTTCCCGGTGCGGGCGGCATAAGTATGCGCCCCGGCCTCAATGGCCCTGAAATCATTCCCGGTAGCCAGCGCAATGGCGTCGATCCCGTTAAAAATGCCTTTATTATGCGTTGCGGCCCGGTACTCGTCAATCCGGGCGATCTCCACCGCCCTCTGGAACTTCCAGGCAAATTTCTCATAGGTCATGTCCTTATCCCGAATCTTAAGCTCTTTGATATCACATTCAACATAAACTTTTGCCAGGCAATTGGGGGTATAATTCGACAAAATGGCCATGATGATCTCACATTCCTTCTCCTCATCTATAAACCGCTCGTCTTTCAAAAGAAAATCCTTGAGCAATCGGGCAAATTCCTCAAGCACCGAGTTGATGAAGTTCGCCCCCATGGAATCAACCGTGTCGAAGGATACTTTGAGCTGGTAGTAGTTTTCCATTTGATCATTCATTTCGATCAGACGGATATCCAGAACACCGCCTCCCCTGCTCTCCATGTTTGCGGTGATCGGTTTGGTGCCATTGATCAGCTCTTTCTTCAGATCGGGCATGGCATCTTCCAGTTTCTTTGGATCACCTTTCCAGATAAAGTGCACTTGCCCGATCTTTTCGGTGGAGACCACCTCGGCGTGGAAACCGCCCCGTTCGGCCCAGAACTTGGCGCTGCTGGCGGCGGCGGCAATGACAGAACTCTCTTCGATCACCATGGGCACCATGTAATTTTTACCGTTGATCAGGAAATTGGGCGCGATTCCAAAAGGGAAATAAAAGTTCGAAAGGGTATTTTCACTGAATTCATCAAAGAGCGTCTGTTTTTTCGGATCGCTGTGCCAATATGATTTCAGTTCCCTGAGAACTTTTTCGGGGTAGTCAAAAAAACTGGCTACCAGCTTGAGTTTCTCCTCTTTGCTCATTTTGGAGAAACCATTGATGATGCCGGAGATATTCATCTTTCAGATTCCTTAGTAATAAAATAGGCCTGTGCGAGTTTCAGTCCTTCTATCTGGTATTCAACAAATTGTTGCAATTCTTCATAGGATTTTGCAGCGAATTTAAGAAATCCCGATGCCTGGCCATAGATTGCCGGGAGCCGGCAGCGGTTGATCAGGAAATACCCGTCGAGGAAGGAGCGGATCCCTCCCGAGATGATAATCTGGTTACATTCTATCCCGCTTTCATGCTCCACGATGTGGTTAACCATGTCAGTCATTTCCAGTGCATCATGTCCGATCATACTGACCGGTTCATAATACTGCTTTTTGAATTCATCCGACCGGAGCAGTTCCAGTTTCGCGAAGTTTGTTCCGCCGTACGCGGCAAATTCGACGGCTTCCAATGGCAGTTGGAGCAGTGCTTTCAGGCTGGCGGGCCCCATCCCCTGGCCGACCTCTTTCACGATCACGGGATGGCGTGTCATTTCAAGGAAGGCGCGGATGGTATCGATCGGGGGCTGGCTTAGCCGGTCGCCTTCGGGCTGCAACCATTCCTGCAGCGGGTTTACGTGGATGATGATCCCGTCGGCCCGCAGCCTTTCCACCAGCTTTTCCGCCGGGGATATATCGCCCTGCAACACCATCACCTCCAGCTGGGCGATGCCGAGGTTGGCATAGAAAGGCAGGTCATCACCGATCACGTCACGCATATCGAAATCGGCGAAATAGGCATCGCTTTCCAAAAGTGGACGGCATGATCCCAATCCCATCCCGAAGCCATATTCCCGGCAGACTTTGGCCAGGTTGCGGTTGATCTGCCCGGCCAGGCGCGTCCCGCCCGTCATGCTCGACACCCATAGCGGCGCCCGGTGGGTCTTCCCAAGGAATTCGAAAGGGCGAAGCGGAGACGCGGGATGCTTTGACAACAACGGCTCGTAATAGAAACGCCTGTCGAGCGCCTCCATTCCTGTCCTCGACTGGAAAGCCAGGTCAATATGATCTTTTTTCCGGTCTACCATTCTTCCTCAATGATGACTTCTTCGGGTTTCATATTTTCTTTCAGCGATCCGATCAATTCACCGGTAACAAAAGCATCGATCTGGTCAAGGTATAGCTGCCATTTTTCATCATAATCGGGCTGGCTCTTGTCGAGCCATTTTTCGATCGGATACCGCGAAACCTGTCTGAGCAGGAAATTGTCAATGGTATAGCGATACCGGTCTTCCTTGAACTCAATTTTAGCCGTGTAAATGATCATTCCTGCTTCCTTCCGGTTACCATCCTTATCATAATCATAGATCCTGAACTGATGCTGGATCCGGATCAGTCCTGTGGCCTGGTCGCGGACCTTAGTTGCTTCCCAGGGGTTGGCATAAAAGGTATGCAGCCAGGAAGAGCAGCGGTTGAACAATTCGTCCTTGCTCCCTTTCTCCGCCACCACCTCCTGGTACGTGATCAGGCCTGTGACCTGGTCGACCGGAAGGGTTTTGTTTCCGGTGTTTTGAGCAAAAGAAGACAGGGCCAAAAACAAAAAGATAAAGAAAAGGTTCAGCGCTTTCATGGGTGATGATATATGCCAAGGACAAAGTTACGAAATATATACACAAAAAAGGGGATACCCTTTTAAAAGGCACCCCCTTGAAATATCGGGTCAAATAATGATTAATACATACCATCAGGCATACCGCCTCCCATGGGCATTTTCGGTTCTTTATCCTCTTTGATGTCAGCCAGCAGGCATTCGGTAGTCAGCAGCATACCGGCAATGGATGCAGCGTTCTCGAGGGCTACCCTTGCCACCTTTGTCGGATCAATAACACCGGAATCGAAGAGATTTTCGTACACTTCGGTCCGGGCGTTAAAACCGAAATCCTCTTTTCCTTCCCGAACACGTTGTACGATCACCGATCCTTCCATGCCTGCATTCTCAACGATTTGCCTCAGCGGTTCTTCGAGGGAACGGCGGATGATGGCGATACCTGTGTCCTGGTCTTCGTTTTCGCCTTTCAGATTGGCAATGGCATCGACAGCGCGCAGATAAGCGACACCGCCTCCGGGGATGATCCCTTCTTCAATCGCTGCACGGGTAGCGTTGAGTGCATCGTCGAAGCGGTCTTTCCGTTCCTTCATTTCCACCTCGCTGGCGGCTCCCACGTAAATCACGGCAACCCCGCCGGCCAGTTTCGCCAGGCGTTCCTGCAGCTTTTCCTTATCGTATTCCGAAGTAGTGTTTTCAATCTGCGTTTTGATCTGCTTGACACGGCCATCGATATTCTCCTTCTTGCCCTTGCCTCCAACGATGGTAGTGTTGTCTTTGCTGACAGTGATCTTTTCCGATTCACCCAGGTATTGCAGGGTGGCGTCTTCGAGTTTGAAACCCTTTTCTTCGGTAATCACCGTACCTCCGGTCAGGATGGCGATATCCTCGAGCATCTCTTTCCTGCGGTCGCCGAAGCCGGGGGCTTTTACTGCCACCACTTTCAGGGCGCCCCTGATCTTGTTCACCACCAGGGTGGCCAGCGCTTCGCTTTCCACATCTTCGGCGATGATCATCAAAGGACGACCGGTCTGGGCTGCCTTTTCCAGGATCGGAAGAAGGTCTTTCATGATGGAGATCTTCTTGTCATAGATGAGGATATACGGATTCTCGTAAACCGATTCCATCTTCTCGGTATCGGTTACAAAGTAAGGAGAAATGTATCCCCGGTCGAACTGCATCCCTTCCACCACATCGACGTAAGTTTCCATGCTCTTGGCCTCTTCTATGGTGATGACGCCTTCCTTCTTTACCCTGGCCATCGCTTCGGCGATCAGCTTTCCGATCATAACGTCATTGTTAGCGGAAACGGCGGCCACCTGCTCGATCTTCTCATTGCTGTCACCGATCTGTTTGGTCTGTTTCTTCAGCGATTCGATCACTTTGGCCACGGCGATGTCAATCCCTCTTTTGATTTCCATCGGGTTGGCGCCGGCGGTGACATTCTTCAGGCCCGTAGTGAAAATGGCCTGGGCAAGCACAGTGGCCGTGGTTGTACCGTCACCGGCCAGATCGTTGGTCTTGGAGGCAACCTCTTTAACCATCTGGGCGCCCATGTTTTCGGCATTGTCCTTCAGTTCCACCTCCCTGGCGACCGTTACACCGTCTTTGGTGATCATCGGTGAACCAAATGATTTCTGGATGATGACATTGCGCCCTCTGGGTCCGAGTGTCACTTTGACTGCATTTGAAAGTTCATCGACCCCCCTCTTCAGTTTTTCCCTGGCGGCCAGGTCGAATATAATCTCTTTTGCCATGTTTATTTAATTTTAAGGTTTATGAAATAATGATTTACTTAAACAATTGCGACAATATCCGACTCCCTCATGATCAGGTAATTCTTTCCTTCATAGGAAATTTCTGTCCCCGCGTATTTTGCATAGAGGACCTGGTCGTCGATCTTCACGGTCATGGGCTCGTCTTTTTTGCCGGGACCCACCGCCACGACAGTTCCACGCTGCGGTTTTTCCTTGGCGGTGTCGGGAATGATAAGTCCGCCGGCTGTTTTTTCCTCGGCCTGGGCCGGTTCAATAATTACCCTGTCTGCTAAGGGTTTGATACTGATTTTTGCCATATACGATAAGTTTTAATGGTTTGACACTTTCTGTCCTGTCCTCTCACAATTTGTGCCAAAGCGATAAAAAAAGAGAAATGTCAGAATCTCATGACATTCTGACATTTCTTAAGGTAATATGAAGGGTGAGGTTAGTCTTGTTCCGGCGGGATCATGCTGGGTGGCATCGGTTGCATGTTCTCTATTTTCTCACGCAACTCGGTATCCTGGATGCCCCGCGTGGAATATCCCCTGGGGATGACCAGGATAGAGATCAGTGTCAGTGATAAGAGGGCAATTGCCAGCGACCAGGTCGCTTTTTCAAGAAAATCAGCTGTTTTGCGGACACCCATGATCTGGCCCGTGGAACCAAAGTTGGCGGCCAATCCACCCCCCTTGCTGTTCTGTACTAAAACCACCAGTGTCAATAGAATACAGGCGATCAGGATCAATACCGAAATCAAAATATATAAGCCCATGGTATCAGAGTTTTAAAGTTCCTTTCTCAGTTTTTCAATTTGGGCTGCAAAGTAACTACTTTTTTGGGGATTTTTCAACATTAATCGCTGATATATTTTTATGGCCTTTTCTATCTTCCCCTGGGCAGCCACTAACCGGGCCAGCGTTTCGCTCAGGATGCCGTCATTTTCCTCAATGCTCCGGCGGGCCGAATCTTCCGGGCTGAAAAAAACGGGTTTTTCTGCTTCCTCATGCTGTTTTCCGGCTATGAATTCATCCAGCAATTCATCCTTGGGTAATGGGCGGATGCGCGACATGTCCTGGCGCAACATGTCATGTAGCGCCACAGGGCCAGAAATTTCCTTCTTTTTTTCTATCAATTCCTGTAATCTGGCCTGGTTCTGCTCTATCTGCTGCAAGCTTGTTTTAATCTGTTCTTCCAGGTCACGGATCAGGAAATCCTTGTCCGGCTGATCTGCACCCGGAACGGCAAGTTGTGATGAGGGGGCTTCTCTTACCTTCGATACAACATGGTTGTTGATCAGCGATATCCAGTCTTTCAGCTTCGCCCGGTCAGGGGCATAGGCTGAACAACGGCGCAGTTCCCCTTCAAACCGGTAGTCATTCAGCAATTGCAGGTTGAGTGCATACAGTACGCGCGCCGTCTGAAAATAGGGATAATCCCTCAGAAGCTGCTGCAATTCTCCCAGGCTCCCGTCATTCAGCGAAAGGGGATCATTCAACCATTGTAAAAATGCCTGCCGTTCCATGGATTTTGCAGCTTTCCGTTACCAGTTCACCACCGCCCTGTTAAAAATATCATCCACCAATGCCTCGTTGATCTGTGTGATCAACTGATCTTTCACAGCATTGAGGTCCAGGTTGCTGGGATAATCTTCATATCGTGAAAAAGTGGATTCAAAATCTTTGCTCGCGTCGAGGGTATTGACAAATTTCACCCTAACCTGTACGTTGAGCCTGTTCTGTGCGGCAATCTGGTCGGCCTGTATGGCTACCGGCCGGGTGGAATAGTCGGTGATCACCCCTTCCAGTTGCAGATCGCCGTCCTGGCTGACAAAGTTCAGGTTTGTCTGTGACAGGAACCTGTCGCGCAAGGCATCGGTCAGGCTTTGGCTCAGGGTTGGTTCGACAAACGGGGCGCTGTTCACAAAATAGCTGATGGAAATGGTTTTGGCGCCCACGGGGATAGAAGCCCCGGTGAAAGAGTAAACCCCGCAACCGGCCAGCGCCACTGCAAACAGAAGCAATACCAGGCCGGTGAACCTAGTTGATGTCATATTCCTTGATCTTTCTGTAAAGGGTTCTTTCCGAGATGCCGAGCTCATGGGCGGCGTGCTTGCGCTTGCCGTTATATTTATCCAGGGCTTTTTTGATCATGTCGATCTCCTTTTTCTGAAGCGACAGGGATTCCTCAATCACTTCCGAATCCTGTATGGGTTCCTCATAATCTTCATGGTATTCCTTTGACAAAGCCATTGGTGGGTCGGGTTTGCGGATGCTTACCTGGCGCTCGTCATCCACGTTCAGAAGATGCGCGTTGGATTCCGCAAGGTGCACATGGCTTTTGTCACCTTCCAGGATATCGCCCACGATCTTCTTGAGATCATGAATATCCTTTTTCATATCAAACAGGACCTTGTATAAAAGATCGCGCTCCGTAAAAGCGGTATCATTGGTTTGGCCCTGATAAAGTACCGGGAGTTCATTGAATGATCCTTCCGGCAGGTAGCGCCGCAGGTTTTCGGGTGTGATCTTCCGGTTGCGTTCAATAATGGATATTTGCTCGGTAATGTTTTTCAGTTGCCTGATGTTCCCCGGCCAGCGATAATTCTCGATCATCATGCGGGCTTCTTCGGTCAGTTCGAGTACCGGCATCCGGTATTTTTCCGCAAAATCGGCGGCGAACTTGCGGAACAGCAAGACAATATCATCCTTTCTATCCCGTAATGGCGGGATGATGATAGGCACATTGCTGAGCCGGTAATAGAGGTCTTCCCGGAATTTCCCCTGCCGGATGGCTCCTTCCACGTTCACATTGGTGGCGGCTACCACCCGGACGTCCGTTTTCAGTACCCTGGAAGAGCCTACCTTGAGGAATTCGCCTGATTCCAGGACACGGAGCAGGCGCACCTGGGTCGATAGGGGCAGCTCGGCCACTTCGTCGAGGAATATGGTTCCCCCGTTCACGACTTCGAAATATCCTTTGCGGGCATCGAAAGCCCCGGTAAAAGAACCCTTTTCATGACCAAAGAGTTCACTGTCGATCGTGCCTTCCGGGATAGCGCCACAGTTCACGGCGATATAGGGGCCGTGCTTGCGCGCGCTGAGCTGATGGATGATTTGCGGGAACACCTCCTTGCCAGTACCGCTCTCGCCGGTGATCAGAACGGTGAGATCGGTCGGAGCGACCTGCCGGGCAATATCGATGGCACGGATCAGCAAAGGTGAATTCCCGATAATACCGAACCGCTGCTTAATTGCCTGGATGTCCATATCAATCGAAGTCAAAATTTTAGTATGACAAAAATACAATGAAATTTTGACATAATGGCATACTTTCCTGCCGGTGGAGGGTCTATTTCATCCCTTGCTGAACTTCTTTTTTGATCCGCTGGATATGTCCGCGGCCAAGGGCCTTGACTTCACAACCCAGTTCAAAGTAGCGCCGGATCATATCGTCGCGCAGGATGCCGAAGCAATCGATAACGGCCAGGGGGTTCCCGGCCCATGAAACGATATCATCGGGGCTGAGGTGCAGGTATTCCTGGTGGGGAACGGCAAGGATAAGTCCTTCGACTCCTTTCAGCGATGCTTTCAGGTCCTTCTGGACGCGTAATTCGGTCAGATGGTCCTGGTTACGGAAGAACCGCTTCCAGGAAAGTCCGGGTGCGGGATAGGTATCTTGTGCTTCCAGTTCGTACCAGTGGTCCACATAGGGATCATGGACATGGATATCGGCACCCATTTCGGTGAGTTTGCGCACGATGATCTCCGAGCCGGAGTACCGCGTATCGCCGACATCCTGCCGGTAACTGGCCCCGCACAGCAGGATCTGCGATCCGGCGATATATTTCGACATATTTCGCAGGGCGTCGCGGGTGAGCTCAGCCACATGCAGCGAACGGGTGTCGTTGATATCGATGGCGGCAGGGGTGATCTGGAAGATGTTATCACCATCCTCGAAGCCCAGGATGTGGCGGTAGGCCCAGTAGCCCAGCCCGCCGTCTTTGGGAAGGCAGTAACCGCCGATCCCCGGACCGGGGAATATCATATTGCTGTGGGTGGGACGCATTTTGATCGCCTGGATCACCTTGATCAGGTCCACCCCGTTCCGTTCGGCAAAGAGGCTCCATTCGTTCAGATAGGCCAGGATGGTCGCACGGTAAGAGTTCTCAATGATCTTGGTGGTTTCCGATTCGATAGGCCGGTCCATCACTGTCAGCGGAAAATCTTTCGTATTAAGTACTTCATGCAGAAATTTCTCCACCCGGAGGCGCGCTTCCTGGTCGCATCCCGAGCAAACACGCCAGAAATCACGGATACTCGACACATATTCCTTACCAGGCATCACCCTTTCGAAGCTATGCGCCAGCAAAGGGGTTTTCTTCAACCCCCGCCGCTGGAATTCTTTCTTCAATATCGGCCAGCCGACAAATTCGGTAGTACCGGGAGCTACCGTCGTTTCGATAAGTACCAGGCAGTGTTCGCTTATTTTCTCCCCTATCGTCTTCAGGGTTGCCTCCAGGGCGGCCATGTCGGCTTCCCCGTCGCGCATATCGCCCAGGGAGTGCTTAATATAATCGCATTGCACGTCGACGATGACACAGTCGGCCAGACGGAGGGCATCACTGTTGTAAGTGGCCGTGAGTGTACAGGCTTCCGTGACGCACCGGTGGATCAAAATATCCACCTCGGGGTCCTCGGCTTTGACCGGCGACACGCCCCGGTTCAGCAACGGTATTTTCCAGTAGCTGCGCGTGCTGGGCCGCTGGCAGCCAATCACAAACTTGCTGTAACGTCCCTGTTCATCTTTGGTATCAGCCACAATGGCGGCCATCACTGCCCCGACAAAACCCACACCCATCACCACGACGATCTCTTTACCCTCCTGGCGGGCCCGGGTTACCAATTCTTCCAGGCGCTCATATTCCCCGGCATATGCATCCGGTGCCGGTAGTGAGAATTTCTCTCCCTCCGGACTGAAAGAGTAAGCTTTCTGATCAAATTCAGTCATAATAAAAAAATTTCAGATTTACATGGTCTACCTGACGGCAGCATTGAATTTCTCCTTGAAAACACGCAGTATCTTATCCATGGTCTTCTCTATGACCTGATCGGTAAGGGTCTTTTCATCGTCCCGGAGGACGAAGCTGATGGCATAGGACTTTTTTTCGGGGCCGATCTTTTCACCCTGGTAAATATCGAACAAACTGACGGACCGCAGAAGGTGTTTCTCTGCCTGGTAAGCCGCTCTTTCCAGTTCTTCATAGGTAACCTGTTGATCCAGAACCAGCGCCAGGTCACGCCGCACTTCAGGGAATTTGGGGATCTCACTATACCCGGTTTTATTCAGGGCGACCTGCCCGATCATTTCTTCCCAGTCAAAATCGGCAAAAAAGACATCCTGTTTCAGGTCGGAATTTTTCAATATCTTTTTCGTAAGTATCCCAAAAGTTGCCAGTGTACGGTCGCGTGAAACCAACTTTATTCCTTCCAGAAACAAGTCATCGCTGAAAACAATCATTTCGATCTGGTCAGGCGTGAAACCCAAACGCGCAGTGACAGCCCCGACGGTTTCTTTCACATCAAAAATATCCAGCAACTGATCGCCTGTCCGCCAGCTTTCAGGTTCCTTCCGGCCCGTCATAAAGATAGCCAGTCGCTCCTGTTCGTCATATTTCCCCAGTGGATTTTTCTGCCCATCGGGCAGGGGCTTCAGACGGTAAACCCGGCCAAATTCATATAACCTCAGGTCGGTAGTTTTACGATTCTGGTTATAGGCGATGGTTTCAAGGCCACCGTAGAGCAGCGTCTGCCGCATCACATTCAGGTCGCTGCTGAGTGGATTCAGCAGTCTGACACTCGCGGCAGCATCGAGCCAGGAGCTTTCTTCAGCGTACCTCTCCCGTGTCAGGGAATTGTTCATGATCTCGTGGTAACCGCGGTGGCTTAACATTTCCGACACCAGATCGCGCAGCCTTTCCGGGTCTGGTTTTTGCGAAAATGAGAGCGAAGAGCGCAACTGAGTGGTCATCTCCACCTGGTCATAGCCGTAAATGCGCAGGATCTCCTCTATCACATCGGCCTCGCGCAGCACATCGGTCTTATAAGTTGGGATATACAGCACCAGGTCTTCATGGGTTTCCTGGCCGATCTTTATATCCAGATCCTGCAGTATCTCTTTGATAATTTCACGATCGATTTCCTTACCGATCAAACGATTGATATTTTTCCAGGCAACGGTGACCCTGGGGGGCGCGATGGGTTCCGGATAAATATCTACAATACCGGAGGATATCCTGCCGCCGGCAATCTCACGGATCATCAGGGCAGCCCTTTTCAGGGCGTAAACGGTGATATTCGGATCGGTTCCACGCTCGAAGCGAAAGGATGCATCGGTCTGCAAGCCATGATACCGGGAAGTTTTCCGGATACTGCGCGGGCTGAAATGAGCGCTTTCCAGGAAAACAGATGTTGTTTTTCCGGTTACCCCGGAAACGGCGCCGCCGAAAACGCCGGCAATGCACATCCCGCCTTCAGTATCACAGATCATCAGGTCATCAGGGGTCAGTTTCCGCCGCACCTCGTCGAGGGTAACGAAAGTCTCATCCCGGTGTGCTTTCCGGACGATCACTTTACCACCTTTGATCTCCGCGGCATCGAAAGCATGCAGGGGCTGACCGAGCTCCATCAGCACAAAGTTGGTGATATCGACGATATTGTTGATCGGGCGGATACCGGCGGCGTTCAGAAGATCTTTTAGCCAGGCGGGTGAATCACCTACTTTCACCCCGGTCATGGTCAGGCCGCTGTACCGGGGGCAGGCTTCGGCATCTTCCACGATAACAGGTATTTCAAGGGAGTGGTCATCCGGTTCAAAATCATCCACCGAAGGCCTTTCCAGGCTGATCTTTGTCTCTTCATTGCGCCGGTTGATGAGGGCCACCAGGTCACGGGCCACACCCCAATGCGATGTGGCATCGGTGCGGTTCGGTGTGAGACCTATTTCAAAGACATGATCAGCGGTCACCCCGAAGTATTCGGCGGCTTCCGTACCAATGCGCGCCCCTGAATCAAGAACCATGATCCCTTCATGAGAAGTCCCAAGCCCCAGTTCATCTTCGGCACAGATCATCCCCTCCGAAAACTCTCCCCTGATCTTTGCCTCTTTGATTTCGAAAGCATTCTCTTCGCTGTAAAGCACAGTACCCACCGTGGCTACGGGCACCTTCTGGCCGGGCGCTACATTGGGCGCCCCGCAAACAATGGATAGCAGGCGCCCGGTGCCGATATCCACCTTTGTCAGGGTCAGCTTGTCGGCATTGGGGTGCGGGGAACATTCCATCACTTGCCCGATGACAACCCCCTTTAGGCCTCCCCTGACCGATTCGAATTTTTCCAGGCCCTCCACTTCAAGCCCACCGGAAGTCAGCAAACGGGCCGCTTCGTCGGGATCCAGGTCGAAACCGGCGTACCTCTTCAGCCAGTTATAGGATATTTTCATGCATTCTGATTATGGTTACAGGAGGGGCAAAGGTAAAGAAAAATAGGAAAAATCTTATTCCCTTAAAACTTGAAGCGGTCAATAAATCTATTACATTTGCAAGCATCGTATCCGTTGGATGAATGAGTGATCCCATCAAACATGAGTGCGGCATAGCAATGATCCGGTTGCTGAAGCCCTTCGAATTCTACCTGGCCAAATACGGGACATCCTTTTACGGCTTGAAAAGGCTCCATCTGATGCTCCAGAAGCAGCACAACCGCGGCCAGGATGGCGCCGGGATCGCCTGCGTGAAATTCGACCTTGCCCCCGGGCATCAGTTCATCGACCGGATCCGCTCGAATTCCAGCACGCCCATCCAGGATATCTTTCAAAATGTGTATACCCGCATCAATGCCATTGGTGAAAAAAACAACCGTTTACTGAACGACCCTAACTGGCTGAAATACAATACCGACTTCTCAGGTGAATTGTTCCTGGGACACTTGCGTTACGGCACATTCGGCAAGCAGGGGGTTGACCTGCTGCATCCGGTGATCCGTTATAACAACTGGGCTACCCGGAACCTTGTCCTGGCCGGCAATTTCAACCTGACCAATGTGGATGAGTTATTTGAATTGCTGATCGACCTGGGGCAGCATCCTATTGAGACCTCCGATACGGTGACCATGATCGAAAAGATCGGTCATTTCCTGGATGAGGAGAATGAACGGCTTTACCAATACTACAAGCAGGCGGGATACCAGAAGCGGGAAATATCGGGTCTCATCGCCGGAAACCTGGATGTTCAGGCCATCCTTTCCCGCGCCAGCCGTGATTTCGACGGTGGTTATTCGATCATCGGTGCGATCGGTCATGGCGACGCCTTTGCCCTGCGCGATCCGTCGGGGATCAGGCCGGCTTACTATTACAAGGATGAGGAAGTGGTAGTGGTCGCGTCGGAAAGACCAGTCATTCAAACAACATTTAATGTTCCGTTTGAATCGGTGAAGGAGATCAGACCCGGATACGCCCTGGTGATCCGTAAAAACGGGGAGATCGCGGAGCTGCTTTGCAAAGAGCCCCAGGAACGGAAGTCCTGCTCCTTCGAACGGATCTACTTCTCCCGCGGGACCGATGTTGAGATCTACCGGGAGAGACAGAGCCTGGGCAAAGCTCTGGTGCCGGCGATCCTGGAGACCATCGGGCATGACCTGGAGAATACCGTGTTTTCCTACATACCCAATACCGCCGCTGTGGCTTTCCATGGCATGCTCGACGAACTGAACGAGGTGTGTAACCGTATCAAAAAGGAACAAATCCAACATCTTGGCAACAACCTCACAGACGCAAAGCTGGAAAAGATCCTGGCCCTTCACCCTCGGACGGAACAGATTGCCGTCAAGGATACCAAACTGAGGACTTTCATCACACAGGACCAGGACCGGGACGATCTGGTCGAACATATCTATGACGTCACTTACGGGGCTGTCCGACGGGGGAAAGATAACCTGGTGGTGATCGATGATTCGATCGTACGGGGCACTACTTTAAAACAAAGCATCATCCGTATTCTCGACCGGCTGAATCCGAAAATGATCATTATTGCTTCTTCGGCGCCACAGATCCGATACCCTGACTGCTATGGTATCGATATGTCGAAGCTGCAGGATTTTATCGCGTTTCAGGCTGCAATCGCTCTGCTGAAAGAGTCCAATCAGCAAAACATCATCAATGAGGCTTACCGAAAATGCAAACTGCAGGAAGATTTACCAAAGGAGCAGATGATCAATTATGTGAAAGAGATATATAAGCCCTTTAGCGCCCTTCAGATCTCAGATAAGATTGCCACCATGCTAACGACCAGCGAGATCAAATCGACTATAAAAATTGTTTACCAGACCATTGAAGACTTGCATGAAGCGATTCCCCAGCACCGGGGCGACTGGTATTTCACTGGAAATTACCCCACCCCCGGTGGCAACAAAGTTGTAAACAAAGCCTTTATCAATTACATTGAAGGACGAAACACGCGTCCCTACTGAGCAATTTTGGCATATTCACCGGCAATTCTGCCGGCCAGTGACTGGAATTCTTCCTGGGAAAGCTTCAGTTTCGGTTTGCTGAAATCGATATCATAGACTGAATTGATCGGAACCAGGTGAATGTGCGCATGTGGCACTTCGAGTCCGAGTACGGCTATGCCAATACGCTGGCAGGGGACCACTTTCTCAATGGCCAGGGCGACTTTCTTGGAAAACAGCCACATATCGCCATACAGGTCATCTTCAACATCAAAGAGGTAATCAATCTCTTTTTTCGGAATGACGAGTGTATGACCTTTTGCCAGTGGATTGATATCGAGGAAAGCCAGGCATCGGTCATCTTCTGCTACTTTGTAACAGGGGATTTCTCCATTGACGATACGGGTAAAAACAGTAGGCATGGCATTATGTTTTAGGAACGTGATATTTCAATGATTTCCAAGTGCATAGTTCCTGCCGGCACTTCAATATCCACGGCTTCCCCCACCGATTTGCCGAGCAGGCCTTTGGCAATAGGTGACGAAATAGATATCTTGCCAAGTTTAAGGTTGGCTTCCGATTCGGGCACCAATGTATAAGTCATCATGGCATTGTTCTTCAGGTTCTTCAATTTGACCGTACTCAGGATAAGCACTTTGCTGGTATCCAGCTTACTCTCGTCAATGATCCGGGCATAACTCAATTCTTCCTGAAGCCTGGCGATTTTCATCTCAAGCATTCCCTGGGCATTCTTTGCTGCATCATATTCCGCGTTTTCCGAGAGGTCGCCTTTTTCCCGTGCTTCGGCAATTTGCCTGGAGATAGCCGGCCTTTCAACGGATGTCAGATATTCGAGATCCTGCCGTAATTTGTCGAGTCCTTCCTGTGTGTAATATTTCGTTTCAGCCATGATTTCTGATAGCTTTTTCCCTGATCAAAGAAACAAAAAGACCCTTCAAATGAGGGCCTCTTTGTTTATGCAAAGATAGAAAATTTATTTGAATGCTACTAATATTTCAGACGGACGCCGATACTTTGCGTCCCCTTGAAATTGTCGGTGGATTGGTAAGCATAATCGATTCCCAGGGCCAGGTCACTGTTTTTACTGAGCGGTACTTCCACCGTCACCCCAAGGCTCAGTCCTTTATAGGCGTTGGTCCTGGCCGGGTCTTCCACGTCGGCATAAATACCATCTTCATAAGTGTAGGCCCCCCGGAGCATCAGGTAGCTTTTTAACGCGTATTCCAGTCCCAGGGTAATTTGGTCTTTGGTAAAGGAATTGGAAGTGAAATTTCCTGCCAGGGTAAGGCGGTTCCATTCTCCCATGAGGAAATCATAGGATGCGCCGATCCGGAGCTGTGTGGGTAATTCAAAGCTTTCGGAGCGCTGGTACACCGACATGGAGTAATCATCTCCCTGGAAGAACGCCTTGATGGAAAAGCCATCACCGGTGAACTTCATCTGGGGTCCAAGGTTTCTGAGTACGATCCCAAACTTGGCCTGGTCACGTTCACCGGCCACATAAATAACGCCTGCATCGAGGCAAATGCCTTGTGCGCTGGCATCCGGGATCGATTCAGAGATGATCCTGACGGTCACACCCGCGTGGATACTGTTTGAAAAAGCCTTCGCGTATGATAACCCTACATTTAACAGGTTTGGTTTATAAAAGGCCCCGGTCCCATCCGGCTGGTCGGTGGTGGTAACCGTCAGTTCTCCGAAGTTCATGGAGAAGACGGAGATTCCGATGACCCCGGTTTCGCCAGCCCTGACACCCAATCCAAAGTTAGATATGCCAATTCCCGATCCTTTCAGCCAGGTGGTTTGGGTAAACCCCAGTTCCAATTTACTGACGAATGAAAGACCGGCAATGTTGGAGAACATAGATTCCACCCCCCTGATATGGGATGTATTGACACTTCCCCAGCCCATGCTGCCTGCCCATGGATTGATGAGCAGTTCCGGTGCACCGGCCTGACCTGACCGGTCTTTATTACCGGCATACGTTTCATTATTCAGGAAGATGAACAAAGTGATTATGATCAGGGCCGCCAGGTATCTGTAGAGGTTCTTCATAGCAGATGAAATTTTTATATGATTCATTTATTGAAGCCTTATAATAAATTAGAAAACATTGAGATCGGGGGTTCGCAGGCCGCCAAACCATTTAATGATCCGTTCTCCGTCATTTGTTTTGATGTGGAAGATATAAACACCTCCGGCAATGGGCACGCCCGCAAAGTTCTTCAGATCCCAATCGACCGATGTCTTTAATTCATCCTTGGAAATTTGTCTGATCATCGTACCGGACACATTGTAGATGGAAATAACGCACTGTCGCGGCAGGTTTGTGATCTTCACCCTGTTATCCAGTGCATTTCTTTCATACCCTGGCCCACCGGCATACGCGTAGTAAGGGTTCGGAACGACCTGGATAAGGTCGAGGTCCGTTTGGGCCTTTTCAGCGCTATAGGTGGTGGTTGCGACCGATTCGGTCTCAAACCGGTACATGGGGTAGTGTCTGTTCTGTGAATTGGCAATTGCCGTAGAATCCATGCGGGTAGAATAGAACCTTTTGTAAGGCTTCGCCACCCTGATCCGGATTGTCACTTCATTATCCAGCCAGTCTTTACCATCCACAGCCAGCGGGATACCAACGTAGGCACACGTGGAGAACCAGGCCACTTCATAGGGTAACGGTGTCGGCAGGGGATAGATGTCATACCCGTTCCTGATATATTTACAGGCGTCATAAGCCGGGAAAAGATAAGAAAATCCCTGGAAATCAACACCTATGTGATCCATAATATAAACATAATGTTTCCCACCGAAGCGGGCTTTGAAGCTGACGGGGTCAAAAACGGTAGAGGTCGGATTAAACAGCATATCCCGGCCATTATCTTCCACCAACCAGCTGTCTTCCCCGAACATGATATTCAATCTTTCACCGGTTTCCACGTTGATGGCATAACCGGGGAACCAACCCATACCGGTTTCGGCGATATAGTTAGGTGCCGATGGATCATCACTGGGGCCACTACCGGGTTGGGCCGGATTGCCATTCTTATCAACGGATGGCGCTGCCCTGAATTTAAAGCGATCCACACCTCCTTCCGACAATGTTTTATCGGGGCACATTTCCAATACGACCGACCGTGACCATTTCGTCTTATCCGGTGTGAAAACGATATCCACACTGGAAAGATTTGACATTTTTGCGACAGACTTGGACAACAGCCGGTGAGCCGGGCCAACATTACTCTGATCACCGTGTGCGCAAAGCAAATAAGGGGCCCAGGTACCATTGACGATCTTTTCCCAATTCTGGTTTGGATCGAATGGATTGGTGGGCATATCAAAGTCGTTATTCTTCGAATCATTCTGGTCCTGATAAGTACCGGCACGAATCCAGTTCCTGGGATCAGCGGGGACATCGTTATCTTCAACGCCATCCAGCCAGCGATAGGAACTATCCTTATATGTAATAGACGACATCAGCAGACCGTTATTGGGGGCAAGTATTTCATAAACTCCCTGATTCCCCTGATTTCCCACCAATTTTGGGCCTGGCGTATAGATTGATTTCATATTAATGGAAATCCCGAGGTCCATGAAGAGTTGTTCGTTTTGTTGGTCCAGTGCGGCATCAGAGAGATAGGTAATGCCGGTCAGTTCATCGATCATATGCCATGTGCCCGATACAAAGCTAGCGGTATCTCCACCCGGATTCAGGGCTGTATTTCCAGTTATATTGAAATTCTTCTTCTGGTAAAGGGTGTCAAATTTGATCAGATATTTACCGGGTTTGACATTCAACGGGTCAATGATTTTTATATTAACAGGCCCATAATTGTGCTTATAATCAGCCTCATAGGCAATCGGATACATGGGGTGTCCCAGGCGTACTGTATCCCCATCGACTACCGATCCGACCGGGGCTTTGGACATAATTTCCTCAATGGTTGCAGCCGTAAGTTCCAGTATCATCCCGTCATTGCCCTGTCCTTCGATACGTGTGATGGCAGGGCCATCGCCATACCGCGAATTGGCCATGGTGCCTCCGACAATTTTATGAGGTATGGCCGTGTAGGTCTT